>Ga0180732_1000200_pt1 | contig 57726 bp, 107 predicted proteins | sample KR11_01MetaG_FD_148674 | JGI IMG/M metagenome (GOLD analysis project Ga0180732, IMG submission 148674) | Groundwater microbial communities from the Olkiluoto Island deep subsurface site, Finland - KR11_0.1 MetaG | ecosystem: Environmental > Aquatic > Deep subsurface > Groundwater | place... | reverse complement strand
CGCATCATAAAGTGTTCCGTGATAAAAGATGGCTCATCATACGGACTCATCCATTCTTCGAAGTGGCTGACCCGCCAATTAACACTGCTAGGCTTAGGCTGCTTGGGAATTCCGTGTCTATGAGTATCCGTGGGCAATTCAATATAGACGAATACTTGGCCTTTTATTCCGAAAATCACTTGCCAAACCTGATTCTCAAAAGTCTTCTCCTGGTAGCCTTTGGTGAGTTCAAGCAGTTCTGGAACTTGTGGACCGCTCTCACGCAGGGTTGGAATAGTTTCAAACCATGGATGTTCCCAGTGTGCAAAGTCACGCATCACAACATGCTCGTAGTATGAGATCCCTTCAACTAGAAAGCTGATGAAGTGACCTTCTTTAATCCAGCCGTCACTCCAATTTTTAAGCGCATCACTTACGTTCATTTTCATGTCATCCGTTTTTTGTTGTTTACAGGACGACTAATCTTAGTAGCTTATTATGTGTTTAGAGGCTTTAAGCATTTCCATTAATGCCTCTTTGGTTAAGACGCTTAATCTCCGCAAAAAAATAGGGGGATATTTATGGCTTTCTATGGCTTGGTTTTATTCCACTGAGGAATAAAACCTATCCTGTTAAGGTCACTCCCCGAGTGCTATGAAATCTAACCAGATTGATCCGTCTACTGGACCATTGCCTGGACTCTGCCAATTGCTTGCGTCGTCGTAGATGTCGATTGATGCGAAGTTGTTGTATCGTCCCTTGAAGCTGATGTATTTTTGTGCCATGTAGCCGATGCCGTTGTTTAGGTTTAGCTCTGGTGTGAGCGTTAGAACTTGAAGGGTTTTCAAGCCTAATTCTCTAGCCCAAACTCGTTCTCCTGCGGCAATTTTCATTTCTCCGTAGACTCTGACTGCGATGCCGTTTCCGAAGATGTCTCTGTGTATGAAGTGGACGTGTATTTGTGGGCATCTGCCTGCTCCTGGATAAGGACTTGAGTGGTCTTCTGGTCTAACTAACATTACTTCAACCATGTTCCATCACCTTAAGTTAATGCTGATCCTGTCTGTGAGGACTGCATTTTGTTGGGTACTCTGTTCATTTGTATTCCGAGCGGGCATATCTTGTATGGGCCGATGCATTCGACGTAGCCGTGCAAGTCGAATTCGGTTGACTCATCCACGATTAAGCCTGTCTCGAAAATGACTGCTGGTTTATTGTAGACGAAGGATTCCTCCAAGTTGATTCGCGGAAGTTTCTTGTCTCCTATCTGAAGTTTGATTTCAGTGACTCTCTGCGTCTTGTCTAAGAAAGCTAAACCGGCAAGACCTATTTTGTAGTCTTCGTAGATGTTCATGGCGTTTGCGCCTGACATAAGCCCTTGGTGTCCAACTGCTGCTGCATATGAAGTCCATGTTACGAGTGTTGGTGCGACTTGACCGAATCCGTAGAATAACTCTGGCATGATTGTGGACTTGCCGAACTGTCCTGACTTCGGGTATATTCCGCCGTATGTCAGAGGATTCCAGTCTCGGGTAGCTAAGCTTGTTAGATCAGCTTCTAACTTAGCCATGGAAGCTTGGAATTCGGGAAACTCTTGCTTTACCTTCTCGTATTCAGATATCACAAATCCTTTTGTCATGTTTGATCACCTTAAGTGGTTGGGATGGCCGTACCCGTGTTGCCACCGACTTTGTTGTAGTATTTGAAGTAGAGTGCGCCAATTGGAACTATGCGCTGATATATACTCGTCCAAGCATCTGCACCTACGCCAATATGAGTTGGGATGGGTCCTTCCAGATGACCATAGAGGTCAAACGCTTCTTCTGAATCAAGGATCACTCCTTCCTCGAAGATTATTGCAGGTTTATTCATAATGCGCATCTCTTCAAGGTTGAATCTACCGTATTTGCGGTCAGCTATCTGCATCTTGATTTCGGTAATGTGTTGGTTCTTGTTGGGGAACGCGAAGCCCATGAGAGCGATCTTCACTTCTTCTGGAATCGTGTTTCCAGCTCCTACTCCAGCCATCAAAGTGCCTTGGACGGGGTTTAATGCCAGCCAAGCCTGAGTGAACTGTTGCCTGAATGTTGCCATTGCAACGGCGTTGTGATCATCAAATGCTCCAGGCAATATGGTTGTGCGACCAAATTCGCCTTCGCCACCACCAAATGTGCTAGCTAGGTTGAATCTTTTAGGAGCCCAATCAAGATTACATTTGCCGAGAACTCGCGTTTCAAGGTCCATAAAAGCTTTTTGAAAATCTGGATCCTGCTTGCGTACTGAGTCCCATTCGCATATTACGAAACTGCCTTGTCCCATTTTCTTTTTCTCCTAAATTTTAAGCGTTATACTTTTAAGATGTCTTGCGCATATAAGATAAGTTCGTACTCAACTGTACGTAAAGGTAAGTGGTTGTACATGCCTTATCGAATAACTCCTGGGAAAAAAATAGAGGCAATCAGCACTCTTTTTCAAAAAGGAAAAATACAACTGCCAAGCGAGGTTAGAAATTCACTGGGAGTCAAAGACGGAGATAAAGTGCTGTGGATTAGAGAAGATGGAAAGTGGACGCTGGAAAAAGCGTAGAAAAGAGGGTTATTGCCCTCACACATAAAGAAGGGAAATAGAAGGGAATTTTTAGGCGACTTTGTATTTGCCTATGCCAGTAGACACTTGTTGAGTTTGTACTGTTTGAGTCTGAGTGTACCTAGCGTTTTGGGCCATTGCGTTCGCTTGAGCCATTGCTCTTGCTCTAGCTGCGGCTAAGGCGGCTGAGGGTGAACCCTGAGTGGATGCGACTTCTACTCCAACTCGTTTCACGAGATGTGGAACAGAGTACATTATAGAGCCAACTGTTAAGTCATTTATTTTGTCGTTTTTGGTTGTTTTGGCAACAACGTACAGGACTCCTGGAGGAGCAACGCTTGAGATGAGTTCTCCGTTAGTGGGCAACATTGGAGACAGTTTGTCTGTCAGTTGAGCTGGGTATGGGCTTACGAAGACTGAGGCTGCTCTTTCACCCCAGTAGGTTAGGCTACTTAGGACTCCGCCTAGCATTCTTCTAACGTCTTTTGGGTCTAAATTTTTAAGTGGGTTTGATATTGAAACCATTTTTTTATCTCCTTATGATCCTATAAGCAGCAGCGGGAGGCGCTGGAACCGTTGTTACTGCTACTCTGAAAACTGTTTGACCGATGAGTTCGCTTCCACCATAAACTGCTCCGCCCTTAGCCATTTCTACGAGGGCTTCTTTCTTCAGGCCTTTGCCTAGAAGATAGAGAATGAATGGAGTTCCGCCTTGAGCTAAGATGTTGTTTACAGGGGGAATTGCAGGATGCAGAACTTCATAGGGAAATTGCGTGTTTGGGATTGGAGTGCCCTTGGCTTGATTGTACGCAAAATATGCTTCGAGCGCCAAGTCAACTCCAGCTGTTATGCCTGCGCCGATTAACATGTTTTTATCTTCGGGTGCAAACATTGACTCACCATTTGACACAGTAATATAATATCTTCTTTGTTTATAAAACTTTAGTCAGGTATAGCACAGTTGCAAAGCTTAGAACGAATGGGACCGCTATTTTTAATGGTGTTGGCACAGCGATTTGGCTAATTGGACTGGGGGTTACGCCTGTTTCTCCAAGAAAAACGCTGATGCTCTTATTTACATCGAGTATTCTGGCTAGCTCTAATGCGTCTGGATGGTCTTTGCCTCCGCCAGTGGTCCAGTATGCTATTTCCTCGTCGTATTTCTTCATTTGTTCGGCTCTAGATTCACCTGTTGGCTTACCTTGAAGAAGACTTGCGATGAATTGAAACTCAGCTAAGAAGGGAGTTTGCACAGCACGAGTTGTTCCAGCATCGTCTCCAATGTAGAAGAAGAACTCTTCTTTATAACCAGTGTAAGCTACTGCGCCCGCATCCATTAATGCAGGACCCAATTGTTGCGCAGTGAGACATGAGCAGAGGCTCACGATTTTATCTTTGAAAAGGGCTAATTCAGGGCTGTTTACTGTAACCAAGACATTTGTGCATTCCACTGTATAAACATTTACGTTACCGTGTCCTATTCCACAGAAAAAAATGGGTTGGAGTCTTTGGAGTTCGGCTTTAACTGCTTCTGGATTAGCTTGGTCGCCTAACAATTCAGTTATGATTTGGCCTGGTTGCCGATTTGCTTGAATAATTTGCTGTAGAACCAGACTTCCGTATTCCAAGTAGTGTTGTAAGGGTTCTACAAATAAGAAGCTATTGAGTAGAGCAGGCATGAGCTCACCTGATACTGACTAGGCGTCTCATTTGAGAGATTTCAGTTTGAAGCCATTGATTTCCTATTGCTGTGCCAGATTGAATTTCAGCGAGTAATTCGCTTGGAGTGAAGACTTTGCCGCTTAAGGTTGCAAAAAGAGGTTTATCAGGTTTAGAGCCCAGGATTTGTTGAAGCCTGATTTTAGCGATCTGTTGTTCTTCTATTGATGTTGTTCCAAATCTGCCAGTTTCAACTAATGTTTGAAGTTTATTGCCCAAGTCTGAACTTCGAAGAACCTCATTTAAAGTGGTTCTTGGGGTGTAGGCGATTTCATCTAGAATTAAGAGGGGAAGGTCTTTTTCTGCAGTCGGTAGCTTATTGAACCAGTTTGTTATGAGATCTCGAGACATTTAAACCACTGAAAGACCATACTTTTCTGCTACGAGATGAGCAGCTAAGAGGCATTGAAGTTCCCAAACTGATGCGTTAGCCAGTTTAGAAAACATGTCAGTTGTGTAGCCTCGTTTTGTTAGTTCAGCTTGAAGACGTGGAATATCGTTTGCTAAACCCATTTTCGTAAATACGTTTAGACTTGCGTATTGATCTGTTATGACGTATGTTGGAACCGCGCCTGCAGCAGCACCAACAAGGAACATGGCAAGATCTTTGATTAAGGGCATTTAGATCACAAGTAAATATTAGTGTGAGAAATACTTAACTTTTTGCTAGACCCATTTGATTCTGAAGCCAGACATTACTCGTCCAACGGTTACTAATGATGCCCCAACAACTTGGGCGTATACTTCGTTGGGCCATAGTGATCCAAATTGAGGTGTTTTGCCTGTTTCTCCTCCGCCCTCAACAGCTACAAGATATGTACCGGCAGGACTTTGATAACCATCGTAAATTAGCTTTCTAAACGTGGGAACAATTAAGACCCCAAGCCACATAGCCATTTCAGCATCATAACATAAGGCCTTGAGTTTATCGTCTAAGCCACATTTGTAGCTGACGTAAACTGTGACAACGCCTTCACTGTCGGTTACGAGTCTTAGAGGTTGACTGCTTACATGAATGACTTCATTGAGTAAGATTAAGCCTTTATATTTTGTAGGATCTGGAAGCATTCCTGCCCACAGATCTACCTGAAGGTTTGGAACACCTTTTCCAGCTGGATCCGTTACTTTAAATTGCATTGGATATTTGGCTATTTGATCCCAAACCCAATTTTCGCTGTTAACATGAACACTGACTCTTGGGTTAAGGGCACCAAAACCAGAGGGAATTGTAACAGCACCATAATTTGCGAAAGCCATTATGGATTGAAGCGGCATAATTGAAACTGGATATGAGGGAGGAGGTCCTTGACCGATAAGCCAGAAAGTCACTATGACTGTGTGGTTTAGATCCATAGTTAGGTTTATTTGAGGTTGATTGCCAAGCTCTACACCGTCAACAACCCAAGTTCCTATTTCGTAGCCTTCAGAAGGAAGAGCTTGAATGCCGACTTGTTCGTTAAGATTTTTAAGATAAGTCCCTGGAGGAGGATTTGTGGTTCCGTTGTCAGAGGTGCTAATGACCAAGTATTTTTGAGATTCAGAAGGTTTTTGAGCGGGTTTATTTAAAAGATAATATCCTACTGAGGCAGCACCGATAGAGATTGCAGTTGCACCTAACATGATTTTTTCATAGGTTTGCAAGTAAGATTAAACTTCCTAAATGGGGATTATTGGAGGCGGTAGTTGAGAATACCATACTGGAATATTGATTAATTCCATTGCGTAAGTTTGAATCATGAATTGCGCATAAGCAAGTTCGAAGCCCGTTAATATTTGGAGTTGACTTTGAAAGAAGCTGATTTGAGCCTGCATAAATGGTGCATCTACAGAGGCAAAATAGTTATGCGTAGAGGTTGCTAAGGCAGTTGCTTGTAGAACATTTCCTTCTGTTGCTAACTGCTCTGCTAAACTGCAGATAGCCACGTAGGAAGCACCTCTAGCTGATCCTGACTGAGAGCCTCCCCATTTCATTGACCATTTGCTTATGATAGCTTTTGCGATGCCTATCAGAACCAGTCCTGCCCCAATTATTGCCGCTATTTCAACAACAGCAGTGTACATGGCATTTGAAATTTGACCTAAACCTTTCTCAGTTTGCTCAAGAAGTTTTTGTTTTTGCTTCAGTATCTCCAAGTGTGCAGGGGTTAAATTACCATTGTCAGATGTTGAATATCTTTTAAGTTCGTCAACAAAATCTTTGTATTGCATTTCGAAGAAATCCTTGTAGGCGTTAACGGGACCGAGTAATACGCCTGTTGCTATTTTGTAGACTGCATAAAGAGCACCAATGGGCAACACTATATAGACGACTATCTTAGCCCATAATGGCACAGTTTCCTCAGTTGCCAGGAGAATCCCTTCTAGCTTCTTGGTCTGATTGTAGTGGCTACTCGAGCACCCGCGGCTCTAGTTACTTCACGTGTAACTTCTTTTCCTGTTGCTGTAAGTACTAGGGCGCCAACAATGAATCCTGCGACTCCTCCGACTAGAAAACTGGTTAAATCCCACGCCATTTTAATTCACCAGTATTATTATGCCTCATCAGAATAAAACTTTTTGTGTCATGGGCATTCCCCACGCTTATATTTAGCTGCTAGTTCCCTTATTGCACTTGGATCAAAAGGTTTACCTTGCCTTTCCTTGGTAATGCATTGTTGCCAACGGCTTCTTTTTCGAGGTTGAGCCTCATGTTGCCCACATTCATTTCGCAAGTGTTTCTGCAGGATCTCACATTTTTCTTCATTTAGGCTGAGTTTTTCACAGATGTCCAAGAGGGTTAACTCCAAATAGTATAAAGGGCAAAAGAGGATAAATGGTTTATGATTAGAATTGAGTTTTGAAGAGAAATTGCGTGTGATTCTAGAGGGCAATTCGTTTGCAGCTGAGAAGAAAATAGCGGTTTTGAAGGCTCTTGCTGAAGAGAAATGTCATATTAGTCCTAGGAGAGTTAGGAAGCTTGGAGAGGATGTGGCTGAGGTTAAGCGGATGCGTTGTGTTAAGCGTAAGACAGCTGAGTTATGGTGGACTTTTTTAAGGCAGAAAGAGCCGGTCAAAGTTAGAGACTTGGTTGTAAGGCTAGAGGGTTCTGAGGTTAAAATAGAAAAAGAGAGAGGGGTTTAGTAGCTGAGTTTTTTGCCCTTGTACGGTTTGGCACAGTCTTTTGCGATTCTGTGGATCTCAGCGCCGGACATTCCCTTGTGAACTTTGCCTGCGACACAGCTGCCAACAGGCGTACCAATTTGTGCTCCGAATGCTTTCTGAACTTTGCCGTCAGTCACGACTATGCTGACGAAGGGCTTCATGTTTTTGGACAGTTTGATACGTCTCATTTTAAATCCCTTGAATAGAGATTAGCGTTCTGAGTATTTAATGGAGTACGCAAAATTTGTTTACTTAATGTTGAGGATCTGTTTTTCTATGAAGAAGGCTACATTGTTGGCTAAGGCTTGTTCATTGTCTTCGGCGTTGTCTAGGCGTAGTTCGAGGTAGATTTTCCTCATAAGTGGAGTTACTGAGTTGAGTAGTTTCTTGATTTTTTCTTTGTCGATGTGGATATCTTGAAGGGAATAGACTACGCTGTTTCCATTCTGGATCGGAATAATTAGGCCTTGAGCGATCAGTTTTGGAAGTGTGTAGCTGACTCTTTGGTGGCTGAGTTTTGATTGTTTAGCTATGTTGTAGAGGTTTAAGGGTTCAGGATTTGCTATTAAAGTGTTTAAAATCATGTTGGCGGTGGATCCGCGTTCATTTGAAGCCATACTCTGCCATTACTTCCTCGAGACTTTTAAGAGTTCTCTGATCCAGCGGGTCCTTAGCTATTTCCTTGACTTTCTGGACAAATTCGCCTATTTTTATTTCGCCTAGGACGGTTTTTTGGTAGAGTTCTTCACAGTTTTTCTCATGGTCTTTTCCCTGTTGTAGGCAGACTTGTTTGGTGACTCCGAGGATTACGCCTACTTTGCAGGCGTCACATTCTTCTTCTTTTCCATTGCTCATGGAGCTTTCCCCGCTTCTACGCATTGGGAAGGCTGGTCTTTCTCCAATCTACAGGTTTTCTTGGTTTCGTCATCGTAGAATAGGAATGTTGGAACATCTTTGATGTTGAGCTTCTGCACAAGGTCTTTTGCTTCCTGGTCTGTGGCGACGTCTAAGATCTTGAATCTGTCGTCGCCTGCAAGTTTGTCTTTGAGAATGTGGCAGTGTGGACATTGTTCTGAGGTGATGATGATGATCTTGCTCATGGACATCGAAGAATTTATTAAGTGTTTTTCTTATATAACGGTATTGCTTCCCATTTCCCAAAAGATATCCCCACAAGGTATTTCCCATGAGTGAAGAAGAAGACGATGGAGAAAAAGAGAAAGAGCAGGCGGAGCCAGAGACCGCAGATGATGTAGTACCTCAGCAATGGAAAGAGAAGCCTATTCAAGATTGGGTAGATCAGGGTTGGAGGCCTAGGCTTAAGCGTGTTGGTAATGTGGAATACATAACGATGCGGAAGGGCAGGAACGAAAGAAGTCTAGGGCGTTTTTCAGAGGAGAGGTGGAGTCTATTGCATGAAATGTTTCCTAAACTTAAGATTCTTTCCCATTCCCCAGACGCGGTGAGACCTCTTCCCACTATTCCTATTCCCACCAGCGGTCTACTGGCTGCTAGACTAGCGAGACCGCAGGGGCTAAGTGACAGGATAGGCTTCACTACAGAGACACTGCATTGGTTCGAGTGGGCTAAACAAAAAAAGTACTCGGGGTCTTTAGGTGATTTTGTGAGTGAGATCGTGCATGAGTTCTTCCTTGAACATGGGCTACAGGTTGTGGCAGTTATCGACAGAGGAGTTGGAGAAGCACAGTAAAATTGAGTGTGAAAACATGAGTATAAAAGAATTAGTAACTGAATCGAAGAAGCAGAAGTCACCTGTAGTGGCTTTGGTGGAGAAACAAACTGAGGCTGCTGTTGGTGAGTTGGAGAAGCTTCAAGTTACGAGGATGGTTGAAGAAGAGAAGGCTCAGATTCGTAAACTACGTGAGACGGGAGAGCCAGTTACGCCAGCGTTGTCTGGAGGCTTAACGTCACATATAATGCAGTTGGCAAACGTGGATCCAGCGAAGGCGAAGCAGTTCTTGGACACTTTGGGTCCTGAAGAGATGAATAAAATCGGTACTTTGATGGCTTTTGAGAATGATAAAACAGGTTCTCTTCTAAGGCTTGTGCAGAGTCCAACTTCGAATATTAACGATATTGTTCAGATTGTGAAGCTTATGCGTTCTGACAACGGCGGAGTTGATTTGAAGGGAATTGCTGAAGTTTTTAAAGCAGGGGTTGAAGCAGCTAGGTCACAAGCACCGTCTAAGTCTGAAGATCCGATGCAGACAATCAAGTATGTGGTGGATACTTTTGTGGCGCCTTTCCAGAAATCTTTGAATGAGAAGGATGATACAATTTGGAAAGAACGCCTCGACAAGATTGCGAGCCAGAATGTTAACCCTATGGAGTGGTTAAAGCAACAGAAGGATATGGCTGAAACTTTAGGGTTCAAAAGCAGCGGAGCTGGAGCATTAGACATTAAGCTTCAAGAAATGCATGACGTCAAGGAGCTTGACATGGAGCGGCTAAAATGGGAGCAACAAAAGTGGGTGATGGCGAAAGACGCAGACAAAGAGAAGTATCAGATGATTGAAAGAACAATTAAAAATGTTACTGAGGGACCTCTTGGAAAAGCTCTTGAAAGGATAGGTGGAGCTGGAGCAGACAGACTCAGGGGTGCTGCACCAAAAGAAGTGAAGACAACAAAAATAAATTGTCCAAACTGTCATAAAGACTTTATTGCTGATGCGGATGCAGCAGTAGTAGTGTGTGGACTTTGTGGAACACAGTTGAGCAAAGTTGCCGCAGAGTCGCCATCAGCTCAAGCGGTCACGTCACCAACACCAACACCGCAAGCGGAGGCACCGAAGCCAAGTGAACCAGGATCCCAACAAGCAGCCTAAATACGTCATATTTACTCCAACTCCGAAGCTTGAGGGTCTAAGTCCTGAGTGGGCGCTTTTCAGGTTCTTAGGCGAATGGACACCAGAGGACATGCAAATAGCGGTTAAGAAAAACGTGGATATTGACCTTTCTATGGCTGCTGGGTTCATTGTTGATACGGCTATTGAAGAGCTCCTAAAAAGATTTAAGGAGCAACGTCCAGATTTACACGCTGTTCTAAATAGTTCAGAGGGAAAGAGTTGGCTACGCAGCAAAGTGACGAAGGCATTAAGGACCCAGATCTAGAGCGTTTACGAGAGAAGAGCAAAGCCGGAATAGCCAACGTAGTAAAAGATGCTCTTCAAGATCCACGGATTATGAATCCTATAAAAGCAGTAATTTTGAAAGAGTCCATTGTTAACGGCTTAGTTATGGCAGGCATGTTCATTGGAGGCATAACTCTTTTCAACGCTGTTAAGATCATGCTTAATTTAAATTGGGTAACTGACGTAGTTTTTGGGTCAGCACTGTTTTTTCCAAGCACCTTCTATATGCTGAGGTCCTTGCTGAAAACTAAGCGAAAGCGGTAATTTCTTAAACCTCTTTCATCTATTCTATATTGGTGTTGTGTCTTGCCCACTAAAAATCAGGTGTACGCTATTTTCGCCGTGATAGGCACACTTACTGCACTCGGTTTAGCCGTCTACAACCTCTACGAAGTATTTAAGACGCCTACTGTTAAAGCCTAGCTCCCTTCTAAATACTGAGCTATGCTTTTCCCTTCTTCCTTAACCCGAAATAAACGCCAACGCCGAAACCTAAAGTTGCAAGCCCAGCCGCTACTAACTTCCATATTGGAATGGCTGGTGGCGTAGTTGTGTAAAGGGCTTTATAAGTCAAGTCGGCTGTTAATTTTATTCCTCTCCAGCTAGTAGTGGAACCGTCCTCAAATTTTTGCCAGTAGTATTGTACCCCGCCAATCATAACCGACTTAGGCATATCTAAAATGTAGTTACCGTCATCTAGAACCGCAGAGTACGGAGTTAAAACGCTGGCGTGTGTGCCTTTATCGCTTGACCAGAGAATGAAAATGATGCTTGACGGGTCTGAGTTAACGGTTAAAGTGTGGGTAGCTAAGGAGATTGTTCCTCTGTAAGTATCATAGGCAACCATGGATTGCGCCATCTTAATCGTGTAGTCTAAGCTCGAATCTGAGGTTGTGATTTGGCATAGTGAACTGAACATGGGAGCTGACCCATGCGCCAGGAGCCACCCCGAGCCACGGACAATTATAAGCGTAATTCAGTCTTATTCCAGTGTCTAAATCCCACATGTCAAGAACAAGGTCAAGACCGACGTCTCCCGTATTAATAACACGGAAGATTATGTACCCTACTTCGTCTGCTTTAAGCGCTTGGATTCTGTTGTTGTTCTCGTCGACATAAATTATTGAACCAATGTCAATTATAGCTTGTGGATTCGCCAACTTTGTTATTGCCCCTCCATATACGTCATATTGAGTCATAGTGATACCTAAAGATAATATGCCTTTTAGAATATTAAATTTTGCCTTAAATAACGGCTGCCGCAATCACTGAGCATTCATGCATGAGCGGCTCCTCTACTCTTATGGATTCTCTAAGATTAAACTATCGCCTGCATCGTTGAGCCTAAGTCGCTTACTAATGCCTGCATCACTGGTCAAAATCACGCCTTTTCCAGAAGCCGTCAACTTCAAATCTCCATCTTCCTCGAAATAGAAGTCCTTGGGATTAGCGTTCGTTCCACAAGACACTTTAATAGGGGCATTTTTGTGGTTTTCAATGACTAACCAGTTATCATAATACATGTAGATTTTGCCCGTTTCATTGCCATCCGCATCCAAAAGGTTAATGGGGTAACTGTTCGGAATTTGTAGCCGATGCACACGGAATCGTTGTCTACCGCTACCGCCGTTATACGACATCCTAGCTACTTCACCGAATAAGGGGTCACTTGGTTCTCCCGCTTGGCAACAAAAAATAATGTCTCTAACCGAGGCAAAACCGCTCTTAAACGTGTTAATCAAAAAACCGTCGTTTTGCCAAGTGAATTCGACAACTTCGTCCACGCCACCTCTATTCCATAAAGCCAACAATGCCCCCCAGTTGTCAGCACTACCAACGCCAACAGGCTTAAGATGCAAAGCCATCCGCTTATTGCCACTAAAAGGATAAGGATTCAACTGTAAAGTACAGTCTTGTTGTGATTCATCTTTAGTTAGATAGGGAACGCCTTCTATGGGCGTGACTCTGACTTGCTTTGTCATAAAATAGATGGCGAGTGCCCCAACACCTAAGCTCGCACCAGCTAAACCAACGTCTTTAGCAGAAACCATTCGCCTACACGCTTCCAATACTAATAAGTATGGTAAGATTAAAAAGATTTGTTGTGGCTCATCAGCTAAAGGGAGAGAAAGGGCGAAAGACAGAGGACGGAGTTGCCTTAAAGAATTGCTGCTGCAATGATAGATAGGGCTGTGTTAACTAAGAGTTTCGCTGGACTATTCATGTATGTAGGCAAATACTCTAGGTTAGCTGGAATGGATTGCTTTTTGATTACGAAGTACAATACGTCTTCAACCCCCGCCATGTACCCAACTTGAGCAACAAGAGCCCCACGTGCATCTTTAGTAGCAACATAGTAGAGTACATTTATGCCAGTCATTGATAAGAAATAAAGGTTGTTGTAGGCTTTGATTTCTTCTGGAGTATAAGTTTTGGTTGGATCCAGAGGAAACCGTTTATCGAAAAGAACGTCTATGCCTGCTGCAACTGGCCAGAATATGAGAGGATAAAGATTCATAATTAGTATTATGTGAGTTTTGAATTTAAAAGTAGCTTAAGCGAGAACGGCAGCTAAAGTTGATTTCGGTGTTTCATCACTGAAAAAATACCCAAATGGTTCATACTGAACTATCTCGCACCAAGCTTCAAACGCTTCTTGTGTGTGCTGAACCATAAGTTCAGGTGGCATGTAATTTTCGGAGCCAGGCAAACGCCCGTTTCTTTCCCACCAATACCAAGACTGAACACTTGCCGCTCTTCTTTGAAATCGTTGTAGAAACTGAAAGCCCTCCGCAGGTTCATAATAGCCACTATTTGTTCCAAAACTGACAGCCACCATATCCTCATAGCCCCGTATTACATTAGCTATGGTATCATAGGCGTTGACATCCCATTCGTTCCAGAAAATAGGCACGTTTACATTTCGCGCAAAAGCCAGCACCGACTTGACGTATTCTACGGGTAATGGTTGATAGTAGCTGAAAACCTCATGGAATCTGAAGTAGCGCACTGGACAAATAGACATTGCTTGAGCAATCTGATTAATACTGAGCTGGAGATTGTCATCGGAAGTGAAGACATTAAGCATCACTGGAATATTCGCGCATTCTCTCAAATAAGATAGTTGCGTATTCCAGTCTGCGGTACATTGAGGCTCTAATCCAATGTTATATCCTGTTCTGTTTACGGCCTGAATAGACTCGTATATTTCGCGTACTTTGCCAAGCGTGTTCGGATAGCCCGAGGAAACATGTTTAATGTGAAAGTAAAGCTTCGGAGGCACAGCGACAGCACTTACGCGCCTAATCAACAAGAGTAAAGCGATCCCGCCGGTTAACGCGAGTACAGGAATATATTTGTTCAATGAAACGCCAAACTATGTTATGTGAGTTTTGGATTTAAAAGTAATTGCTTTCGCATTAATATTATGCGTTTCAGGTTTTAGGTTTTTTCATCTCTCTACTTTTCCAAGCTAAAAGTAAACGGTTCTTCTGGAATCCAAATTAAAGGCAATCCAATCGAGCCGTTTTTATTGAGAAACTTATTTTTCAGGATACTTAGAAGCCAACTTTCAACTTCTGTCCAAGCTATGATTTGTTCTTTTGTTTGAGACTCACTTTTGAATTTTTGAACTCGATGAAGCCAATGTTTAACAACGCGGTATCGCCAAGCATTTCCTGAACACCTTTGTCCTCTCATGTTTTTGCACTCTTCAGATTAAACAGTAAGAACTGCTTGTTTTCCAAGTTGGATATGACGGTCAATTAACTCAAGTCCAACATAACTATTTTTGAACGTTTCTCGATGATGATCCTCGCATAAAGTTATGAGGTTCTTAAGATTATGTGTGCCCCCATTCTTTCGAGGAATGATATGATGTACTTGTGTCAGGCTATGCCTTTTCTCAATATGTCCATCTGTGCAAACTCGGCAGTGGCAATCATCACGAATTAATGTTAGAATATTCGCTGTTTTCCAACTCGTTGTTCCTTTTTCTGTTGAACCTTTAGAATCAAAATCAGGAGGATTTATCAGAAGATCTTTGCATTTTTGACATAGAAAAACTTCTCTGTTCCAGTCTTGGTAATACTTATCTCCATCTTTAAAGCGTTCTCTGCACCAATGACAGATTCGTGTGCGATAAATATCCTCAATGCAATCTTTCATTGTTTCACCATACTTTTCTGGCTAAAAAGTAACAATCATGTCATATATTCTTCGTCTTCGATGCTATCTTGGATTTCTTGCTGTCTTTCAGCTTCTTCTAGACAATCGTTGCAAGTTGCATCACCTGTGAAGTCAACCTCGCCATGATTAGGGCAAAAATAATTTCCGCAACTACATTCTTGTTCTGCGTCAGTTGAACATCTATAACATTTTGGTTTGCTCATATTTCATTCCTTACTTTTGTTGTGTAATAGTAAATCGCTTAAAGGGTTCTTCCCATCTACAAATTTTTTCATGCCTTACTGCATCAACAGAATTGTTAAACAATCTTCCACACTTGTTGCATGACCATTTTGTTATTATTTCAGTCACCATTTTGGTTCCTCTACTTTTCTTTGCCAAAGAATCCACTCTTCACCAAAAATCTGATTGAATAATTGTATTCTTCCCCATGAACGAGACAACAATTCATCTCTTGAACATGAATCTTCCAGAGCTAGAGCAGTAGCATAATTTTGTTTTTCCCCTTCAAATAAGTCTCGAAGTGACCTTTCAAAGTCTTCATACCAATCACTTACTGCAATTGCATGACGAGTGAAATCACTTTTGGTTTTTGCTTCTTCAGGATACCCTTGCGTTTCTGAATGAGGAAAGTTTTTTAGATTTGATTCCATTTTCTCACCTACTTTTCTTTGCCAAAAGTAAAAAAAGAGAGGTGGGAGTTTTTCATAGGGTATCCCATCCTCCAAGACCTATGCGATCAATTTCTTCTTTTGTTGCTTTGTGTTCGTCAACAACTTCCCAACTAGCGTCATCTATTTCCATGTTAGTATTGTTGAGTTCTATGTCTGGTTCATACTGTCTATTTCCCAGAATCCAAGTGGCCTCTGCTAACAACTTCTTTAGTTTTTTCTGATCTTCAACGCATGGATAGAACCAAACTCTTGCTGGTCTAATGTAGAATCCAATTTGCTCAACCTTTAGGGCTTTATGTTTTTTGTAGATTCCTTCTTCTGTCACTTCTTCCGCATAAAATACATGCACTCTTAATGCAGGTTCATTTTCTTTCATTCTTTCATTCACTTCCTGTCACACAGTGACTATAATTTACTTTTGTGTTAGATAAGTCCTGCTACATATATTTTGCGCCTTACCACGATAAGACGCAATCTTTATAACTTTTAAGAGTGACAATATATCGGTGAAATGAAATGTTAAAATTTAAAGGCTACCAAATGAAAGAGAGAGACAATAAGATTACTTTTGAAGTAGAGTTTGATGATATCCCCAAAGACCTCCAGCATTTTGCAATAGAAATTGCAGCTAGATGTGTACATGCTCTCGCTGGACCTCAATAGATATAGTGAAGGTCTATGGCAAGAATCGTGATAGAAAGATTCGATGACATACTGAAAGCGAAGGGTCTACTTGACTGTCGAAAAATCGACTTAGAAGCAACCATACTTGAGGCATGCAAAACTCAGATTATGGCTGAGAAGTGGCTGCTAGTTCTTGGACACTTAGCAGGATACTCTGACAGGGAAGTTCGAGAGTTACTTACAAAACTGATTAAGGCTGGAAAACTAAAGATCGTTTCAAGAGTTCATTTGCCGAGTGGATTAGAAAGATTCTACCGAGTTACGTCTTAGGAGATAAAGCGCAATGATGAAACTTACATTCAAAGTTCGCTACGAAATTGGCAAGGTTCTCCTAAAAGGCAGTCCACGTCATAGAAAAGAAATTGTTGAGTGGGTTCTCAATCAAGGAGATAAAACGCAATGAGAAAAGTTCCAGAAAAAGAAAGATTCGTGCAAATAGGAATCAGTTTTTCCAAAACATTGCTTAGTCAAATTGATGAAATAAAAGACAGAGAAAGCCGTAGTTCTTTTGTTCGCCGTATGTTGAGAGACACTGTTGAAAATAAAGAGAAATTGAAACGTTTTCTCGAGGCTTCTAGGAGATAAAGCGCAATGAAGTATAAAGCTGAGGGCTATAAGTGCCCAATACCTGGTTGCGGAGCAATATTTCCAACGCCCCAAAGTCGTGGTGTTCATGGTCGAGTAGGACATAGAAGAAGAAAGACATGGAGTCATCGAGAAAGTCTTGCCCGCAATAATGTCGTTCATGAACAAATTGAGGATTTAGTGGAGCGAAATATAAAGAAGTTCAATATCACTCGCACTACAGCTGTTCGTGATGTGCAATCAGAATCTGATTGTCTCAGTCTTTCCAAACGCAAAAAGTCTAGATTTCTGGAGAGTGTGAAAACATGAAGAAACCTTGTTGGCTTTGCCCAAAAGATGATTGTACAGACTGTGAACAAAGCGATGAAGCCGAATCAAAACGTCTTAAGTTAGAAGACGTTGAGGAGGAAGAGGAATGAGCTTGCAGGAAATCAAACATCGTTGTGGCTACCATCTGCTTTCAAACTATGAGCCTAGGGTTGATGAGAATAACCGAAAGAGATGCGTAAACTGTGATCAGTTCTTACCAAAGCGAAGAAGAAAATATTGTTCAGATGAATGTACCAATGCTTTTTGGGTTAAACATAACTGGGCTGCCATGCGAAGTCGAGTGTTGAAAAATCAGAAGATGACTTGCCAAAAATGTGGCACAAAAGCACTTTTTAATATCAACTCTGAAGACCCTATGAGCGGGTACAATTACGTTGTTGACCATAAGAAGCCTATTGCTCTTGGCGGGGCAGAGTTTGATGAAAGTAACCTTCAAACTCTCTGTGGAATATGTAATAAAGAAAAAACCAAGGTTGACCAAGCAAAAATCGCAGTGCTTCGTCATAGAATTAAGAGGGATACGGAATTTCGAGGATATGATCTTTCTAAGTTTTTACCCGATGCGAATCAATGTCTTGGAAGTAAGACGAAATGAAGAAATGTGATATTAAGGAATGTAAAGAAAAGGCAACGAGGTTCACTAAAACTTTAGCTTTCTGCCAAAAACATTCTGAAGAGATATTTGGAGATGTTGGATGTGTCTATTGTTCTAAGGCTTGACAACAGTTCAGCCGCAACTGACTCATATTATACATGGCAGTCTGCACAGACTCAAACATTTCTGTTTATGACTGAGCACGAATTGCCTAGAGAAAAAAAGCCTTCACGTTACATTGCACGTGTGCTTCGTAAAATGGGGCGATAAATCAATGTGGCGTGAGAAATTACATCCTATGATGAGTCGAATGCACGAGGAAGTGTTGCTGGATCTCCAATTGAAGGGACACCATCCTATGGTCGATAAAGCTTACTGTGTTGAACAAACTAAGCCAGACCTCTCTTTTGAGAAAGAGGAATTAATGATTTACTTTGACGGAGAAGACGTTCACAAGAATAGACTTGAGAAAGATGAGTTGTTGAGAGAAAAACTGCGTAAATTCTATCATTTCAAGATTCTTTCGTTTCCATATAGAAGGTATAGTGTAACCAAGAAAAATGAGATTGTGAAGAGAATAATTGATGAACTCGAGAGTGAAAAGAAGTGATTCCTAAGCAGGTTCAGGATTTTCTTAACACGTTGGCAGGCAGAAGCCTTAAGACTAAAAGCAACTACACGTCTTTCGCAACGGTTTTTTGGGATTACCTGAGTAACGCTGGTTCAGTGAAGCCTTTAAAGGACATTACAATTCAGGATATCTTGAAGTTTTTAACGTGGGGTACAGAGAATAAAAAGTGGAAGCTCAGCACCATGAGACAGTATGCCAAGCTTACGGTACGTTTCATGAGCGAGTTCAAAGACGAAGCGTTCATGAAGGATCTGAGAAAACAGTTTAGAATGTTGCCCAAGGTTCAAGCAGCTTCTTCTCTTCTCGAGGGAATCTACATTCCACCTGATAAGCTGGATTCAAGAGGCAACATTGTAGAGAGCAAAATCAACGAGTTCATTGCAACAGCGCCCGGACCCGACTACGAAGCTGTTTACACCATGATTTTGAAGTGGGGCTTAAGGTTGAATGAGGCTCTAACTCAGGATCTCGAGGACATCAAGACAGATACGCTCAGAGTCATTGTACGCGGTAAAGGTCAAGGCTTCGAGGGAAAAGTTCGTATGGTCCTGATTGGGCAGGACAGTTTAGACCGGGTTCTCAAAGATGTTGGATCCAAAAAGAAGGGAAGAATAGTTTCACTTTCACCCAGGAGTGTCGAGTACGAGTGGAAGAGATCAGCTAAGAAAATTGGTTTATCTTTCTGGAAACGCTTAACGCCTCATGATGGCCGCCATAGTTACGCTATTGATTTCCTGAAGAAGCGTAAAAAGGAAGGTATGATGGCGTTGACGTTGTTGAAGACTCAGTTGGGGCATAGCGATATAAAGACAACCTTCGTTTACCTAGATATAGCGGGGGTTGAGACTCAAGAGATCTTTGAGTCTGGAAATCATAGTTATAGGTGATTTAATGTTGTCTGAGTCTGCTGATCAGAAGCAATGTCAGATTTTAGGCGGTCAGATTAAGAAAGACGTGTGCATAGTTGATGGATATCCGACTGCAACAGGTAATCAGGTTCATCTGCATTATCAGATGGAGAAACTTAGTAAATGCGAGATCTTACATCTTCGTCCCGAAGATTTTCTTAAATTGGTTCCTCCAACACTTTTTGAATCTAAGATTATTGAAAAGCTGAAACAGCGAATAATCAATAAAGAGCCCTTAGATGTTCCCTTCATTGAGTATAGCGAACATGATTTTAGAGGTTTGCTTGGTCGTCAAATGTGCCATGTTGGCCATGAAGGAAGGCACAGAGCTAAAGCAGCCGAACTTTTAGGAATAGAGAAGATCCCGGTTATGCTTTGTAAAGAACATTTGGAGAAATAACCTTGAGTCAAGTAGCAAGTGCATGTATTCCTTGTGCTGTAGGACATTTCAGCACCTCCGCTCGATTACTCAATGAGGCTGTTCGCTTTAAGAAAGAGGGTTTAACAAGCCAGCAAGTGTTAGACGATGTTGCAGCCGCTCTTGGAGAACAAAACGCTCTTGAACGCATAGACTTAACACCTGAAAAAATACGGAATTTACCCGACTGGGAAAGAAACTTAGCTGAAGAAGCACTGGAGAGAAGTCGAGATTTAAGGCATAAACTTGAAAGTCTCCAAAGCATGGAGGAACTTGAGGATCTCGCTGCTGACACAGAAGAATTCTACAAGAAACTGAATGGAGAATGGACTAAAAATCGGTTAGAGGAATGCCCAACTTGTAAAATTAAGGTTGAAGCGAAGACTGAAGAGCAGCCGAAGCAAGAGTCGCCTGGATCTCCAGAGTTGAGTGCTGCTGAGAAGCGACGCCAATTCATCGAGGAAGTCAGGAAGGGATACTCTTAATGGATAAACTAGAGATTTGCAACATACTTAAGAAGCACTTTAACTGTTGGTGCACTGAAGGCAGCACTTTTTGCAGTGCTGTTCTAAACCTCTATTATGAGTTCGAAAAAGAGAAAGAAGTGAAAACATGAGCCTATCTGATGAGTTAAAAGCCTTAATGTGCATCAAACCACGCACATTAGAAGAAGCTAAGAAGATCTGCGAAACCGTTGAGGAAACGCTTTTTGCTCATCCAGAATTAGAAGCTGAAATCAAAGAATATTTACTTAGAGGCAAAATGTCACTGCGGATAATTCACTATAAATTTGTGGAGTTCTAAAAATGGGTTTCATACCAGTTGAAAAATCAGTTCTCAAGACACTGAGATCTGAGATCAAAAAGTTCCTAAAAGTATCGGACGAGAATTGGAAAATCTGTCGGTTCTTGAAGGATGAGGCGTATGTGATTTTGGGGTGCTATAGGTTTCTCTGTCTGCACCATATTTTGCATGGGTGCGCTTCTTGCAAGAAATATGATTGGTATCTAAAAGTGGAGGAGGAGGTTCAGAAAGCAGCTGCAGGTTTCACATTACCTCAAACCGCATACACGTCCCCGCAAGGGGTTTCACCCCTCAGCTGCCTGAAAAAGGAATCCGATGAATCCATACCAAGAGAAGGAGACATCTACCTTTCAAAAGCTGACGAAGATAAGAGTTTTTCCCTTTTCCATGAGGAAAATAAGGGAAAAAAGAAGGGAAAATAAGCATGTCTGTAATCCCTGACATAACATGGAAACGTCTCTCCGTGGAAGACTTGAAAAACTTCTACGAACATGACCCAAAAGAATACAACAGAGAAGAAACTGCGGTTGTTGTCGCTTTGGTTCACCTTGTAGAACAAGAAAAAGTCAGAGCGTTCTTGAAGTCAGATGGCAACATCTACTATCAATATGACTTTATGCAGGAGTATCAGTAATGCCAACATGCCCAAATTGCGGTTCAGCTCACCTGGAACAACTCAACGATCGTTGGCTTATGGGTTGCCAAGACTGCGGAACAACCTTCCGCTTAAGAGGAATTAAGAAATGAAGAAAATAGACTATATGGTATGCCCTGTATGTGGGCGCAACAGAGTCATTAAGACTGAACGCAAAGGATTCATTCTCTGGCCTGGAGAAGACAAATTCAACGTTAAATCAACGTACCTGCTGCAGATTCGTGAAGGAGGAGGAAAACAACCTGGTCCTGGAAAACATAAAGGAATCTACAGAGGTTGTAATCGAGGAAGCGGCTTCCATCTAGTGGATGGAAAAACTCTTCTCGACATGATAGCTGCTGGAGCCTACCCCGATGTTTTGGATGATTTCAAGGTTCAGATCATTGATCTCCTGCAACAGTTTATTGAAGCCGGCTTCATTAAGAGAACCGAAATAGTGGGAAGGAAGAGTAGAAAGGCTTGAGAAGTCTTCTTTTGCCTCGGTCTTGTCCATCCGAGGTCAGCTATTCTTTCACCTCTGTATTTCCAAGCCCTACAAACTTCCTTCTTTGGTCAAACTATGTTCAACATAGATGTTAACAAGGATATGCACAACCATGTTGAACATCTCCGATCTTTCTTCTCACATTCCGCTTAACAGGGTTAGATAGGCTTGGTGAATATTATCAAAGATGATTTGAGAAAACTGTGCGCTAAATACAATTTTCGAGCAATAATTTTTGTCGGATGTAAAAAGGAAACTAAGGAACTCTGTCTTCATCATGTATTTGTGAAGGGAACCAACCGAGAAGATTTGCTGAAAATGTTGAAAGAGTTAGAAGACTCTATTCTTAGCAAGCCTTGAAATATATCTCCGATCTCATTTCTTCTTCTCTTAGTTTCCTTCATTCTCCATAATATGTGATACGTTGCGTCTTACATTTTAATTACGACTAAAAGGGCATAATTCCCATGAATTGAGACTCAATTATGAGTAGCTACTCAAAATTAATGCCCAATTTAAGCTTATTTTTAAAACAAGATTTAAGGTTAATTTCTTAAAATAAGTAATTTAAAAGGTCTATAAAAGAATCCAGACGCAAAAAGGAAAGGATTTTATGTCAAAAGCTGTCCTCGTGTATACTGTAGTAAGCAATTTTAATCGTTGCGGCTTACACATGTAAGGCGCAATTTTCTATAATTGACGATCTTTAAAAAAGATCGTTGGAGCGCATTATTTCTTAAGTAAAATTTACGGCCTAAAAATAATTTTAACATTTTGTTAATGAATTTTTGAGTTTTTATGGAAAACATGATTAATGAATGACATAAGAACTTATAAGACGTAAGACGCAATGTATAAAATGTAAAATTGCAAAAATGAAAACAATGAGACCGCAACAAAATTAGCGCAAAAACCATCCTGTTGACTAAATGGCTGCTTTCCAGGACGTTAACGTTAATTTTGTTGTGGTGCAACGTGCCTTTGAAATAAAGGCTCTTTGCGATTTTGCATGACTGAAGAAAGCAAAGGCAAAACGCACAACTTAACGCCGAAACGCCGAGATATTGCCGACTCGGCGCAAAGGACGCAAATGCTTAGCGTCCGACGGATTAACCACAAAAAGGCAAGGTGTGGCCAAACGTTAAGTTTAGCCGTATAATGCAAGTCAACGGCGTGCATATTAGATTATCGGTGAATCATAAGTGTCGGGTGTTGAAGTGGAGTTAGACGCGCCTAAGATAGGTGTCATGTTCACCCTTATGACTTAAAGCGTCTCCCTGGCAGACTGAGCTGGGGCCTCACATCGCCCTAATTATTGCCAAAACCGAAGTAGGCGGCAAGAATGGTTGATTAAAACCATATCGGAACCCAGAGCGTAAAATGTTTCTACGCTGCGCCGACCTTGCGTTTTTGGAGAGGATAGAAAGAAAGGAAATTAGCGGAGACAATGAAACTTCAGCTAACCGACACTTCTCAAAAAGGGTGTTAAAAGTTTTGAATCGTGAAGAGTTAGTCAATATAGTTAAGGAAAAAGGCTTAGAGTGGGCTATTGCCTCAATGGTTGACGGAAGCATAGGTTACTATTCGCCAAGCAACGCAAGACAAACCATTGAACAGTTAGTGAGTGGTCAACGACTCTGGGTTTGTGAACGCACAAGTGCTTGTTTCAAAGGCGACGCTTTAGCTGAGATAGACAGGGATTTCTTCTGTTTCATAGAAACGGAAAAACGCAACCCAGAGAAAGTTAAACGCATAATCGAGTTCTGCAAGGCTCAAATGAACCTCAGCACCATTGAACAGTGGTCGCTTAGCTCAGTTTACCCAACCATGAACATTTAACCCTCTTTCTTTTTTTTGGGTGAAATTTTGGAGACTTTAGAACAACTTAAAGAAGAATGGCAAACAGTCTATAATAATATATCATGGGGAAATAAAGAGGCGCGTCGTGCTGCTATGAAGAAGCTTAAAGAAATAGAGGGCAAAACTGCGCAGCAATTACCGCTTGAGCCAGGCATGTTCTTTTATAGTAGTTGGGGTTACGATCAAACTAACATCGACTTTCTCGAAGTGGTTGAGGTTAGCCCAACAAAGAAAACTGTTTTGTGTCGCATGGTTGGCAAAGACCGTGTTTCAACTGGCATGACTAGCGACAACGTATCACCAGACAACAGCTATAGAGGCCCAACACTGTTTAGGCTTAGAGTAAGCGCATTTCAGAGCTCTATAACTTTAAGGGGGTCCTATCCATTCTGTGAACACTACTATTTGCGGTGCAAACTTGCGGAGGAGCACAGACAAGAAGGAAAATTTAGCTGTCCCATAATAGAATCAGAAAACTATTTCTGGTGGGCCGAAGACAGAAAAAGGGCTTATTGTAAAGACTGCAAGCACTGTTTTAACTATCTTAGCGTTGACTATCGGGAAGGCAGCTTTAGCAAATACGATCATCCCATGTATGAGACCGCGCTAGGATTCGGGCATTAAAACAGCAAAGTTTCCCTTTTTCTTTTTTTGGGGTGAATAAAGTGTTACCTTCAGTTAAAATGGTGAATGAGGTATATTTCGCAAGCAGTAGCGGAGTTACACCTGAACAAGTATCTTTCTGGAATGTTTTCCGAGCGGATATGAAACGAGTGCTTAAAGGCAAAATCAAACGTCTAGAACTCAACAGGAACCATTTTGAAATGTACGGGTTCTTCGAAACTAACAGTGGCAAAATCTACTACGTCAGCACAGGTGACTTGAGATGGTTCGCAAAACGGCTTGGAATGTTGATTAGGACAGCAAAAGACTTTAAGGACTTCACAGGCGGAACCAACTGCACAATAATGTTTGATGAACATTTCGAAGAAAACCTTCTCAAATATGCAACCTCTAATTCCTCTTTTTTTTGGGGTGAAGAAATTGCCAAAAACAATAAGCATAAACCAGATAAAACACTTGAACGCTTCTAAAGGTCAATTCTTCTTTTCGCCTGACACTATACGCTTCTTCCATAGCAGAACAGACCAAACCGCCATCGTTATTAATGGTGTAGCTTACTTCATAACTTCAGAACAACGAGAATACAATACACCTAGAAAATACACAATTCGTAAGGCAAATCTAGAAACGGGCAGTATTGACACAGTCGGAGAGTTTCACTACTACGACACACACGCAGAAGCAAAGAAGGCTCTTAAAGAAATTCTGAGCAAAACTTAACCCTCTTTCTTTTTTTGGGTGAATGAATTGAGTGAAGTAATAGATCAAGAATGGATATGGAATTATGAAGACAACAGAGAAAAAACCAGAGCGAAACGCAGAGAAGCAGTAGTTCAAGCTCTTCAGAGTTTGAAACCAATCATAGACGATAACAGAGAATACTTAACCTATGCACAAGCTAAAGGCTGGTTCAAAATAGAAAGCCCACAAGAAGAGGAAGAAACAGCCCTGCACAACGCTTTAACCGAAATAATCGGCGAAGCCATAAAATGGGAAATTGAGCAAGCTCGAAAACTAGCCTTTGCAATCCTGCAAGACGTAAACGACCACGAGAAAGCTAGTCAAGTAGCAAAATTATTAGAGCTACGCCTTAAACCCTATGAAGTCGAATAAAATCCCTCTTTTTTTGGGGTGAAGAAACTAAACCTTTCTAGAGAGCCATCGAGTTAAGCATTTACTTTGCTTCTCAGCTCTCAACCCCTAGGGGTGCTTAAATGACTCGCTGGATAGTAACTGTTGAATTTGAAGTCATAGCCTCGTCTGAAAGAGAAGCCATGAACTTCATGGCAACACAGATAAGTCGAAGCCCAGAGCTACGTTTCATAACAAGTCAGGTCAAATCAGCAAAATTGAGACGAGACTAATCCCTCTTTTTTTGGGGTGAAAATATGCCAGCTACAAGTAATCCCTTTAGAATAGACTGTGAATATATTGCAACAATGAAAACGCAGTATGAAGTAACCGCATACAGCATAAATCCCGACAAAATAAATTGGGAGAAAGAAGCCAAGACCGCCTTGGAATTTCTGCAACGGTATAGTTTACCGCAATTCATTGAAGCCTTAAAAAAAGAAATCAACAAACTAAGCAAAACCTAACCTTCTTTCCCTTTTTTTCTTTTGGGGTGAATATTGTTGAATAAGTTAGAAGAAAGAGCGTATGCTTTAACGAAGGAGCTACAGATAGAAAAACCAAACTTAGAACTCTTAAAAGAACCAAGCGTTTCAGAGATTCAAGAGCAACCTGAAGCCGTGAACGTTCCAGAGGCAATAGGGATCGCGACACCTATAGTTGATTTGGTTCCCGAAGAGGTTGATTTGGTTCCCAAAGAAGAAAAACCAAAAGAGCCTGATGTCCCAAGCGCAACCGCCTATTTTACCTGTGATGATGCAAACCAATTCAAAAGACTGTTCGACGCAATGCACCTTCTCCAAGACGAGGTAACATTCAAATTCGACGTGGATTCCCTAACAGTTAGTCACATGGACCCAACCCGTGTAGCCATGTTCGACTGCACCATACACAAAGAAGTCTTTAAAGAATGGAACGTCACGAAGCCTGGATACTGCCGTTTCAACGCCGTAGAAATCAAGAAAATCGTGTTTGGCAAACCATTAAAGAAAGACACAGTAATTGGCGTGTCCGTCGATGGTGAACATGGCCGAATATCCTTTTCCCTCAAAGACAACAGAGTTCGAGAACGGACTTTCCCAACGCTGGAAGCTTCCATTGAAGAGACCCCTACGCCAAAATTGGTATTCAACGCAGCTTACAAGATAACAAGTAAAGAATTCGCTGAGGACATTGAGGACCTCACGAAACTAAGCGACCACATAGTTCTAATCGGCACCAGCGAAGCCTTTAAAATGGACGTTGAAGGCGACTACGCAAAAGGCAACACTACGTACAAGCGAGGCGACAATCAACTGTTAGACATTGAATTGAAGGAAGACAGCAAAGCAACCTACAGCCTCTCATACCTCAAAGACTTCGTTGACCCAGCCCTATGCGACCTCATCCTCATTGAGTTCTCCAAGGACATGCCAATGAAACTAACGATGCTGTCTAAATTTGGTGACCTAGTTTACTACCTTGCTCCAAGAATCGAAACAGACTAACCTTCCCTTCCTTTTTTTTTCTAGGGGTGAAAACATGAATGAAGATGAAAAGCGATTCCTTCAATTTGTAGGACACCAAAGCGTAATTGATAATCCACCGAGAAGCCTCTTAGACTACAACAAGAACAGAGACAGAATCATGGACAGCGTAGACAATGTGTGCACTCCAGACGGTGAACAACAATTCAACCAAACATACACTAAGCAAAAGTTCACCGTTAAGGGACAGCACAAAACAGAAGTGTTCGTGAAGGACGGAGTAGCCAGAAAATCCGTGAGGACTCTACGAGAAGTCACAACTAGGAAAAAAGCTCGTTGGTGGAATTTCCTGTAAAATGAGAGAGAAAGGAGAACCCTCTTTTTTTGGGGTGATAAAAAACGCTATTATTTCGTGAAGAGCATGTTCAATCTATCATTGATGGAACCAAAACAACAACTCGGCGCATATGGAAGAAAGCCCGAGTAAAAGTCGGAAGCATCCATAAAGCAAAGACCAAAATGTTATCCAAGGATTACTTTGCTTTGCTTGAGATTCTCGATGTTCATCGAGAAGTATTCCAATGCATAACTGAAGAGGATGCGCGGAAAGAAGGCGGATATACCAGAGAAAGCTATATCAAAAAATTCTTTGAAATCAAACCGAAGGCCGACAAATATACGGCGCATGGTCAGATTCCATTCAATGTCTGGGTCATCGACTTCCGAGTTGTCATTCTATGAATACATAATCGACTAACCTCTCCTTTTTTTGGGGTGAAAATATTGAATAAAGACTTTCAAGGAGCACTGTGTTTCGCTATCAGCGCACTATGTATCTTTGTGGCTTTTGAGTACATGGCGTACGATTTAATGATTTTCTCTTTATCTGCTTCAAGCTTAGAGAGTAATCTCATCTTGTTAGCAGCTGGAATATTAGCTGCCTTTGCTGGTGTATTTAGCGGATCAGTGTTCAGTTACGTGGCATACAAGTTCTACAAAGTTTCCAAGCAATCATAACCCTTTCTTTTTTTGGGGTGATGAAATATGGATAAAGGATTTACGGCAACCTTCAAATTCCGCAACTCAACGAAACGAACATACCGATTTGAAGAGGAAGCAGGAGAACAAAACATACAAACTCTCTACGTGCAACAACGAGCATTTTCTGTCCAGCCGAAGAAAATAAAAGTAACCGTTGAAGTCATCGAATAAGTGTGAGCTGAAAAACGATGGGCTGCCGTTTTTGCACATCTGGATTCGGCGAGAACTGTGATGGTCCTTTAGGCATGGATGACATAGAAGCTTCTTGCGATTGCGAATGCCATGAATGCCCCAATTGCCATTCTGCATATTGCGAAACAATGGGCGGAACCGAAACCTGCAAAGAAGATGAAGAACTAGAATATCCCTAACTTTTTTTCTATTTCTGGGGTGATTAAATGCTGACTTTCAAATGGAAAAGCGCAAAATACATCAAAAACCTGTTCGACCTAATGGAACCGTTCTTTGATGAGGCAACATTCAAAGCAACACAAGAAGGAATTTACCTATCACAAATGGATTCGTCTAGGATAGCCATGATCGAGTTGAACCTACCAAAAACCTACATGGAAGAGTGGAATCCAGAAAACTGCTTCTTCAAAGTTGACATTAGCCGCATGAAAAAGCTGGTGCTGAAAAACATATCGTTAAAGGGACAAGTGAAATTTCAAGTAGGCGACACCGTTCTAGACCGCAGAATCTTTGTGACTCTGGGAAATGGGTACGAAACAACCTTCAGTGATGTTCTGTTACCTACCAAAGAAGAAGAATTCGTAGATAATGTAAAATTGGATATGAAGCCTCCATGCAGCTCCTTCAGGATCTCTACAAAACTAATCAGCGAAGTTTTCCAAAACATAGATGACGGCGCAGACAAAGTGCTAATCAAAACAGATCCTCTCGAGGTAACTCTTGAGCAAATCCACGAAACCACTAAGACCACTGTAAAACTGAAGAAGTCAGAGCTGATTGAGTTTGACGGCGTTGAGTTGCGGAGCTATTTTTCGCCATCGTACTTAAAGGCTTTTATGGACCACATAGGCAAGCTAACAGATGAAGTGAAGGTGGAGTTGAAAGACGATTTTCCCCTTAAAATAAGCGCAGACCTCGCTCTGATGCCCTCCTTAGACTCACCTTCCCCTTTGGAGATCGGAACCCTAGTTTTCTGGCTAGCACCAAGAATAGAGTTGGATGAAACATGAAAGAAATAATCTACAACTACGAAGAGTTTGCGAAGAAAATTGACAAGAACCAGCCAATACACCATAATTCAGAAGTAATTTACCTCAACAACCTGAAGACAAAGTACAAGATCTGGATCCGAGTCTATGCAGTTACTCAAAGCGGGGACTTCTTGGTGGAAGCTGGAGGAGAACACCATATAATAATGTTTGAAGGCTACCTGGAAGTCGACGCCTTAACTGAAGAGTTCATACAAAAATACAAAACAGATATTGGCAAGGGACTCCTCGAGATCCGAGACAGCATGGTAGAGAAATACGCTAAACCATTAGGCAGCACAGAAGGCAGGTTAGAACCCTAAACCCTCTCTTTTTTTCTATTCGGGGTGAAAAACACATATGAAATTTAGATGGACCATGAAAGAGCTGAAAGAAAATAGTGACTATGAAATGCTAAGGGGTTTGGTGGCAGAACGGATGGGTAACTTGAACCCATATGCTCCTTTGTATAGAAGATTAACTTCGTTGCATAGTAAACTAGAGAAAAAAGAAGAATTAACAAAAGGAGCTCAGCACCAATAACCCTAACCTTTTTCTATTTCGTCTTACGTCAATAAAGCGCAATGGGGTGAATTGAAACATGGAAATCTATAGATGTAAGGTTTGTAAGGCTACATTCCCTGAAGTTGCTTGGAAGTATGGGCAATATATAGACACAACAAATGGACTTGAAGAAGTTCATCTATCTACTGTTAAGAACAATCCAGACCAGCAAGAGTGGGCTGAAGCCCGATTTACACTCTCACATACTGTTCGAACACCTTGTTGCCCACGTTGCCATTCTTTCAATATTGAAAAATTCCTAACCTAAACTGAAATAACCCTCTTTTTTTTGGGGTGAAAAATATGAAGAAAACGTGGACGTATAGAGTGATGGTGCAAGTGCTATTGATCGTTACAGCAATTCCGATGTCTCTAAAAACCATTGACATTACAATCTTTGAATATCTGTTGCTATGGGTTATTGCTCTTGGGTTTATGGCTATATCAGTAGCAATTGAAGAAATAATTGAATAAAGACCAACCTAATCTCTCCCTTTTTTTGGGGTGAAAAATATGAAACATTATTTCTTAGGCTTCAAAAATGGGAAACTTGTGACCGTTGTAATCAGCGAATATGATGAAGTTGAAAACGCAGTAGATGTTGACTACTATGTGGATAAACCACAGGACCCAGAGAAGCAATTAAGTGAGTGGCTCAAGTAGGGCTACCTCTTTTTTGGGGTGAAAAAATGGAACTAAATCTTGAATATAAATTAAAGCCGAAACCAGAAATAACTAATTTCGCCTGCATGATCTGTTCAATCAAACCCAGCAGCCAAGACGAAAATAAGTACAAGGCAAAATACATTGGAAAAACGCTTAGACCATTACTAGAACATATTGTTGGCAATGTTTACAAGTGTCCGAAATGCGGCAGCATCCACTACAGCAGAGATTTCCACAAATAACTCCTTTTTTTTCTATTGGGGTGTAATTGGACAAGCCAAAGCAACTATTTTAGTCAATGCGTCTCTATGGCTTCCCTCGTCGTCTCTGATCTTTTCAAGCAATATGGAGATGGCTTCTCTCTGTTTGTGTAGAGTGGAGAGATCTGCAACTTGTAAGGCTTCCAACGCCAAAGCTTCATACTCGCCAACAGCCATGTTCTCATCCTTAACTGCCGCTTGGAGCCTCTGACAAAGATTCTTCGCTGTATGAAACAAAACTACTCTTTCAGACATTGATTTTCTCCTCGCAGAGTTTCCAGAATGCTTCCACATCCTCATTTTTAAGAAGCCTACGCCTATTCAGAGCTGCTGCAAGATCTTGAATAAACACACGTCTAGGATCCCCCTGTTGCAAGGTAACTTTAGCACCATATAAGGCGGCATCCAGAATCTCGCATCCAGTGCTGTACAAAACACGGTTTGCACCTTCAACGCTGTGCGGATTACTATCGGAAATGACGAGCTTGCAAATGCCCAAAGTTTTGTCTAATTCCTTCAACCTTTCTTCTTGAGACATAGATATCATATTTAATAGAGGGGTTTTTAGAGATAACTTTTTCGGATAGCAAAACTTAAATGCCTCAAATATAGTGTTAAGTGGGGTGAAAATAGGATATATGACTAAACCAAAACAGTTTGTATACAAAGTTGAAGCTTCCTTAACTCAGGAGCAAGGAGAATTCCTCGAAGACATGGTGCGAAAAGGAGAAGCAGACAACATTTCGCAAGCCATGAGGAACTGCGTCAAAAACCATCAGCTCCGCAGGAGCCTAGAAGCGAGGGAGAAATTCAGAGGTGAAGAATAATGTCAGAAGAAAATGAGAGAGAACGAGAACTAGAAGCACAAGCACCTACACCTGAAGTACTAACACCTCGCCAAAGAAACATGGAAAAATTAGCTGAAAGGTTTAACCAACTTATAGATCAGATTCTCGGACCAGCGATAAGTGGAGGACCTGTGACTCCAATGCCAATGATTAGTTTTCCTCGAACTGAAGACTACAATGATTTACCAGTTGAAGATAAGAAAGTGATTGATGCTTTCATGGAAGAACTTAAGCCAGAGATTCAAGCCAAATCTGTGGCCTTGATGACTGAAGAACTTAAAGATCGCTTAGCTAGAGCAGGAACAGCGCAAATAAAAAAGTTGACGCAACACAAGAAAAAGGCCAGTCTCAAACGAAAGAGAGGCTGCCTTTACCTACAATTTGGCACAGGAGAACCAGACGATCCAATAGACGAATTCTTGGTGGCATCAACATGAAGCTTTATACAGATGACAGGTTAGTGCCGTACAAGAACACAACTATAACTGCGCTTAGCACCAGAGCTGAGATTGATGGAGTACTTGCTAGATGGGGAATTAAGAAAGTAGCATGGAGTTGGGATCCCGAACACAACGAGGTATCATGCCAATTCCAAATTTTAGAAGTAATCGATAACAAAGAAGTTTCTTCTATCGTGAAAGTGGAGCCGCCTAGAATTTGGAGCAAAGGAACTAGGAAAAAAAGGGAGGAAATCAACTGGAACACAAGCATGCGCGTTATGTTCTGGTTCATCAAAACCCACCTAGAAATGGCGTATTTGATGCAGAGCGATAAGACCACGCAGTTCTTACCATACATTCAAGTTGGTGAGAACAAAGTCCTGAAGGATATTCTTGTACCAAAACTCAGTAGTGTACAACATCTTCTTGCTTTGGAAGAGAAAGTTATCGAAGGCAAAGTAGTTGAATCTAAGGAAGACTACAATACCAACTACCAGAATACCAAAATCAGAGTAACGGAGGGATAACCATGCTAGTGAAAGAAGTTCAAGAGGGGAAAATAACGCAAGTCGAGATAAACTATGGCTATGACTCTAGTGAGTGGACTTTTATAAGAGTCCATTTTGAAGATGGACAAGCAATCGAAGTCCGTAGAGAACAAATTGAGGCATTCATAAGGATGGAAAAGGTCTTAGAAGATCTCAATCAAGTTGAAAAGTTGCGAGACCAGTTAGCCAACATCTTCCGCATCAGAGAAAAGATTAAAACCTCATAATTTCCTCTTTTTTGGGGTGAAAAAATGATTAGAACAGTTAATGAAGAACCATGCTTTAGGTGTAAAAGACTAACAAATGCTTATGACCAATTAGCTGGGCGCATCTGCCCTCAATGTTTAGCAGAACATGTTGTTGCAGCCTCGGGCATACCTTTAGTTGATTCAAATAAACATCTACTAACGGACCCATTAATTGACCATTCCAATGATATAGATCGCAAATCTAAAAGATAATCTCCTTCTTTTTTTGGGGTGAAAAAATGCATGATATGCCATGTCCAAACATAAAAATTGAAGAGGTCACAAAAGGTGGGGGCTTCAAGAAAAGAATACAGTGGATACAATTACGTTGTGACCTCTGTGGAATGATAGTTCTTGGAAGAGGCGTTACTTCTAGTCGTGATTGGGAAATAATCAGACGACATAATAAATACGTACACAAAATCGAAGAAGATGAAGGAATCCCCGTTCGATTGTTAAGTACTGGGCAATTTAGCCTTTGGTTAAAGAAAGAAAAGCTAAAGATTTCGTCTTACAGGAGTAAAACGCAATGAATGAGAAAACACTTGAAGTGTTATATGTATGCAAAGACTGTGGGGTAAAAGTCCAGGAAAGAGGGCTAAAAAGACACCATATGATGGGGCGAACTGTGGTCTTCAGCCCAGTTCCGAAGTGCCGGATTTGCGGAGTGACGATGCAAAAGATGGTAGTGGTTGTGAGCTAAAGAATTCCCTCTTTTTTATGTTTTGGGGTGAAAGAATGCAAAAAACAAAGATAGAATACTTAACGCACACCTGGAATCCGATTGTAGGATGTGAAGGTTTAGCGTGTGTTGTGGCTAAGGTTTGTTGGGCGAGGAAGCAGGCGAGAAGGCAGAAAAATCGATGTGACCTATGTTACTCATTCGTTCCTCATGTGCATTTTGAACGGTTCGATCAACCTCTCAAAGTCAAGAAACCAAGTCGAATTGGGGTTTCTTTTTCAGGAGAATTCTTTAGCCTTCAAATTCCCGATTGGGTCAGATCACAAATAATGATACGGATCCTTAATGCGAAACAGCACACGTTCTTTATCTTGACTAAGCAACCACAAAACATCAATATTAGACAAAAAGTGGGCATTCTACCACGGCTGGATCTAGCATGGTTGGAAGAGGTTTATCCTAGTAACCTTTGGATTGGCGTTTCAGTCAATGTCAAACGAGACCTTTGGCGTATTGCTGACCTAAAGAGTGTTCACGCCCACAAATTCATTTCTTTTGAGCCTCTGCTCGAAGACTTGGGCGAAATAATTTCTGGTGTATCCGCCCTCTTTGAAGGCATAGAGTGGGTAATCATTGGAGCGCAGACGAAACCAAAAAAGTTGCCAAGTTACTCTTGGGTTCGGAGAATATTAAATGAAGCTCGAAACCACAATGTACCTGTCTTCATGAAAAATAATGTTGGTTGGTACGCGGAAATTCAAGAGTTCCCTAAAACCTAACTTTTTTTGGGGTGAAGATGATTACTGAAACTGAAGTATGTTGGAAATGCTCTTACCTTAAACATTGCTCATCAAAACGCTTGGGAATAGGAAAGCCACATCAAAACTGCATATTTAAAGGCTTTTGCACATACCAGTTTTATGTAGCTCCGGGGAAAGTGAGTGATCAAAATGAAGCGTAGATTTATTTGTGGTTCATGTAACGGGGAATTTGAAACTCTCGAAGAAATGAGGGAGCATTGGCGTAAACTCGGAATAAAGGTGACGAAAAATGTCTGAGAAGACTGCAAAATTATTAGGCTGGACAGCTCAGGGCAGACCAGCCGAAGACGAAGCCATGAACGCACATAGACGCATGATTGTAGGCATAGTTCTTCAGAAATTCCGAGAAAAAAAAGACTTATTAGCAAAGAAAGGGATGCCTCCGCAACCAATTTCACTTATGGAAATCTGGAAAGGATACCAAAACAACGTGGAAAGCCTAAAAGCAATCGAAGAGTGGCCCTATAATTGGCATGGCAAACGCTGGCTGGATCGAAGAGTCAATGAATGTGCATGTGCAAAATATTGTGACAACGGAGTTTCAAAACTCGTAGCTGTGAAAGCCGGATTCTACTTTCCGAACAAGCAAGCATACCCAGACATCTACAAATAACCCTTTTTTTCTATTGGGGTGAAAAAATGCGAAGAAAAATTGTTGCTTGTGAAGGCTGCGCTAAGAAGCCTGCTGAAGTCCAAATTTGTCAAATCAGAGTGATGAACTTCCATGTTTGGGGAAAGAAGTGCCCAATAGAAGAAACTACAAATGAGTGAGTTTTTCTGATATAGCTTCCTCTAGTCTTGCATCGAATCTTTCTGCAGGAGGAAGCCTTCTTGTAAAATAAATGAGCACTATATGATCATTGACGATTCTCAAGGGCACATTAATTAGTTTCAAAACAGAAAGAACCTCTTCCCTTGAGACAAGATAGATACGTTCAAAGTCTTCCAGGATAATGCGGCCCACACCATCAAATATGTCTTTGTTAGCTTCTCGAATTAAGGCTTCTTTGAGAGCTGATTCATCCAAGCTTGCTTCACTTCTCCAGTAATTTGTTTTATATGTTTGAGAAACCAATCTTCTTGCTTCTCTTTAGGAATATAAGCATTTTCTCTAACGTAACTAACCCATGCATCATAATGATATGCTTCCACAAGAGAAATAATATGTTCTTTCACAGTGGAAGGTCTAAGACCGAAACTGGCTCCAAGATGAGTTATATAGTCTGCAAACCCCACCTTCGAAGGATTAAGATCCTTAGTAATACACTCTGCAACCATTCTTCGCAACCTATCAAGTCTATCATAATACCAAGACATCAAATCACCATACCCAAAGAATTTTTGCTCTGCTTAGGCTGACTCCACTCCTTAAGAAACTCATTAAACTGTTGAATCTGCTGATTATTAAGCTCCAACGCTTTCGAAGCTTGCTGCAGAAGCAACTCATTCCGCTCCGCCCAATTCGGATACGCAAACTCAATCTCTAATCCAGTTGGATGCGTAACATCACCCATCTTCACAACCACACTCAAAGCATCCTTCAAATACTCAACCTTAGCATAAGGCAACCTTTCCCCCACATCATAAACAACATGACTGCCCTTAAAACGAAGACTGTTAGCCCAAAGATCAAAAACCTGAACATCATCAATCAACCCAGTAGCAAAAAAAGCGTCAGCTAAAAGTTGTTTAGCTCTTCCAGCAGTAGCAGGCTTCCTAATCCACACATTAACCCGACCAGTCTCATGCCACTCAACCCTACCAAAAACACCCTTCCACAACAACATCCTATTCCTCGCCCTAGTCAACAACCAACCCTTCCCCACAGCTCCACCCCGATCCATCAACTTCAAAGCATAAATCCAACCCCGCACATTATGAAAACTTAGGCATTTTAGGGCTTGCCTATTTTTATAGTCGCACTTCCATGCACCTCTGAGATGTCGCACGTAACCTCCATGTAATTTGTAGTCTAAATCCAGCAGTTTACAGAGTTGTTTAGGTAAAAGTTCATGGTTTTTATCTAGTGAATGAAACACTCGGCTACGTATAGAGAGTGTGTGACTACTCGTATAGTCACAGTAAGAGCTCGCGTCAGTGTCATTCATTTTTCAGCCTCGCTAGCTAGTTAAAAGTGTTTAGAAATTAGACTGTTAAGAGTTTTTTGTCTCAGAAACTTGAGGTGAAAGTCTAAATTTTTTTAGCTGTGTTTAATCCACTCTTCAATGTCTTTAGCTGCTTCTGGATTTTTTTCCGCAAATTCTTTGTTTACACCTTTCTTTAGGCATTCGGCGCAAACAGCCGTAATTGAGGCGGTGTGGTCTACCCCAATTAACAGAACTTCAACGATGATTTTTCGCCCACATTTGGTACAAGCTAACTTATGGTAGGTGTAAGGAAATTCAAAATGTGGTTGTCTGGCCAATAAATGCGTGATATCTTTCTTCAGCAGACATTTTTTAGTTGCTTTGTCTGCTAATTTTTCTTGAGTCATTTTTAAATACCTCGATTGTTTGCTTTAGGCTTTATCTGACTTTCGCTCAAAGTGCGTCCACCATTCTCTCGAAGATTTCTTTATTTTTTTCTTTGATTGTCGGTTCGAGTTCTTTTATTTTTTCGTCTTTTTCTTTGATTTGTCTTCTTAAAAGAGCGATTTCTTCAGCGTTGGCAGCAAGAAACTTATCCTGCAGCTTGATTTTTTCGTTTAATTTGCTTATTTGGTGTCCCATTTCCTTCAGTTTATCTTTTTTTTGCATCTGTATCCCTGTAACACTTTAGTACAGTTGTTTCGGTTATAAAAATTGTGGTAAGCCTTTTAAGGTTAAAAACCTTTTTAAATTAGGGAAAAATATGTTGGAGAATCTTTTCAACAACCCTTGGTTTGTAATGGAACTAGCGATTGCAATAGGCATAATCTTCAGGACCTTGCTGCCCTATATTCAAAAGAAGGCTGAAGGACAAGAACTTCCTTTCGAACCGAGATACATTTGGATGGCAGTGTTCGCATGGATGACTGTGCAAGTTGAAATGGCTACTCTGCTGATGAATGGACCAGAAGATGTTGTGGGAACTTTACCTGTCAAAGCCGCAGCGTTGATTGGGTTTTTCGTAGGCTTAGGCAATAACGAGATGTTAAATAGAATATTTCCGAAACCAGCAACACCTACAGCGAAAGAGGATGTTAAGACAGTGGTTATTGAAGTTCTGAAAGAATTGAAAAACGACATAGGATAATCACACTTCTTCCCAAAACCAAAGAGAGAAACTGAATATGATTAATCCTATCCCGATCGACCACATCATCATGTTGTACCATGCTCCTTCAGAAAGATACCAGTGCCAATTTAAAAAACTGAAAACTTCTCTCACTGCATTCGGCGAGAAATCTATGCGAGGGGCGCATAAGTTGTTGATTTCTGTCACACCTAGAAAGAAAATTGTCAAGCCTATAATTGCGCCTAAGACATTCCGTTTGTGGTTGATTTTCACGCTGTTTCCTTCTTTCTGGTTAAACAAAGGCGAAAACGCTTAAAGTCAACTACCAATGAATGAATGGCTTGTAGCTACCATCCACTACGCCCGTAGGCGAAGCTTCACTTGACGCTACATTTGGCTCGTTGACAAAGAGCCTGAGATACTCAGACCTGCCAAGCATCCCGATGTTTCTCGAAGCATTCAAATCAGCATTCAACGAAAAACCACAATTGCCACAGCGAAAACCTAAACCACTCCTATTCTGTTTATGCACAAAACCACATTTGGAACACCGTTGAGACGTATATTTTGGATTCACAAGAACCACGCATTTACCTTTTGCATCTGCTTTATACTGGATGAACCGTTGCAGTTCGCTAGACGACCATGAACCAAGTAGTCGATTAAACCGTTTCCCATTCTTTTTCTTTTTATTGATTCCAAGTTTCTCCAACGCAAACACATCAAAAGATTTATCCACTATCTTTTTGGATATGCAATGGTTGGTATCCAACACAAACCGTCTCTCTCGCCCAGACAACATCTGCAACTTGCGATGTGCCGAGCGAGTGCCTATGTGTTGAAGCCTGCGTTTCAAAAACTGATACCTACCTTTTACGGCTCTCAAACGCTTAGAACTAAAAAACGTGTTGTCTGAACAAGCAGCCATATTTAGTATTCCACGGTCGATGCCTAAAACTTTCCCGACAGTTTTAATCGCCACATCGGGCAACTTCACTTGAATATGCAAGAATATCTTGTTGCGTCGAATGACTAACTGAGCATTTGTATATTTGCCTTTCCATGTATCCATGTAGTTGTAGTGTTTGAATGAAAAGGTTAAGCGCCCCATAACAGTTGTCAACGAAACATGGTTGGAGTCGGGGTAGAATTTGAAGCAGCGATTATCGTATCTGACGGACAGACGCTTCTTAATTATCTTGGCGAAATCAGTTCGCAGAAGCATTTCTGAGGCTTCGTCTCTTGCAGTTTGAACTAAAGCTGATGGAAGATTGGGAATTTCTCTTCGGACTTGTGGGTATGTTGCTTTGTTTAACACGTTTTTGTTGTAGACTTTATGTTCAGAGCCGTAGTTCAGAACCGTTTGGCAAGCCTTGTTAAAAGCAATCGCTGTTTGTAACAGAGACTGCTCAAAGAGTAAAGCCACTTTAATAGTTCTGAACATATTTAATAGTTACAGACGAACTTACTATTAAAACTAACGGTTGACGATTGACGCAATTCATCTACGTGGCTAAAGCCAGAAGTTTTCTTGCTGACTTTTCTATAAGAATGAGAAGATTCATGGAATTCACTTAAGAAGTTTATATGTTGCATAGAACGTTAATCCACCTATGATTGCTAGAGCAAGCCACCCCATATTAGGGGGAGCCAGTGTAGGAGCAGTTTGGGTTGGAGTAGGCTCTGTTTCGGTGATTTTTCTCCAAGCTAGGTCTTCCCTTGGAACTTTTGGTAAACCTCCACTTCTGGAAAGAATTGTTTGAACTCCAGCGGATAAATCTTGTCGCCAAGTTTGAAGTTGAGATCCAGCTGCGCCTAGGAATAGCTGGGGAATTAGTGGAGCAATGTAGGTTCCGTCTGAACGATGCTGAACAAGATAACCTCTAAGAACTATTGTCTGCGGACCCGCGGCTTCAACATTTGCCTGCATTGAGAAGGATTCGTTTTCGTTAAGTTGAAGACTCATGTTTTATCACTAGAGATTTACAAGTGTTTTTGAAGCCACTATGAATAAGTTCAGCGCTTCCCTTCAAGAAACTAATCATCATGGCTCTACCTGAGTTTTTGGTTTTCACGGCCAAATCATATTCGTTTTCAAGCTCATCAAGTAAATTATTGAGTTGCTCTTCTGTTAGACCTGCTAAACCAACTTGCATAACTTTGTCAAGAAGATCGTCTAAATAGGGCGTTGTAGGGTCTTTGAGTAACTTTGGAAATTCTTTCTCGATGATTGACCAGAGTAACTTCATTTTTAACTCTAGTTCTTTAAGGCAACTACGGTCTTCTTCAAGAAATTGGTGTTGCTCAATAGTGACAAGGCGGCCTTCAAGGTTTTTGGCGTTAAGAGTGACTCGTCGTATTTCAGTCAATATTAAAGTTAAGATGGCGATTAGAGTTGCGATGATGCTTAAGAACTCAGACACTTCCACTTTAACTCCTCCAAATCAGGTAGACCAAGACAACACCTAGTAGTTAAAGAACAGAAGTTGTATAAAAAAAATTGGTTTGAGCTTACTGAATGTAAGCCCATAAAGTGCCTAAGACACCGAGAGCAATGTCAAGGTCTGAAAGTCGTGTGCATCCGGTTGGCGCTGTTGCTGGTACAGTATCGGCTAGAACCCATTTGATATTCAGTGTTTTGGAAACTACTCCTTGAATCGTAGTGGTTTTATTTATCTCGCCCACTTTACCTATCTCCTAGTTGCCAAATATGCTATGCCAATTATGGTTGATAAACTTACTGTTGGAATAGCCAATGACAATTTAGAGGTTGAAGGCGCAGGCGAAATAATGTTCATCACTACGTCTGTGTTGAATGTGCCTCCAAGAGAAGCATCAATTATTATGGGTTGTGGCGACTCATAACCTTCTTTGGTGAAGTTGAGCGAATATTGTTTAGCTGGAATGTTCACGAAGGCGTAAGCGCCGTCTATTTCAGTGATGTCAGCGTATCCGTCGCAGGTTACAGTTGCTCCAGGTATGGGAGTGTCCCCTTTGTCTTTCACGTATCCTTGAAGGGTAGCTGCTAAAGGTGGCGGTGAAACATATTCAAACACCGCTTCTAAGGTATGAGGTTTATCCATTAACATGATGTATGGATTCGTGTTTCCAACGTTTGCTCCATCTAGATTCCAATGGCTAAACCGATGATTTGTATCAGGTAAAGCTGTTACTAGCAGATATGCGTTTTGGGTTATGGCGTAAGTGGCTGGCGCAGGATTAGTTGTTCCACCGACTGTTGCGCTGATTGTTAGCTTTGGTGAAAACACTGCTGTTAACGTATGACTTGTGTTCATTAGCACATTAACAGGGTTCAAGGATCCTACATTTACGCCGTCAAGTTCCCAATGGTCAAAAACGTGTTGCCCCTGTGGAGGCGGTGGTGGTGGAGTTCCTCCTGAAAGAGCAGTAATGTAAACTTGTCCATTCGGTTTCAAAACTAAATCTTGTAAGCGCGTTCCAGTTTGGAGCATCCAAGACCAACCGCCAGTGCCAAAACCAAAGCACCATGAAGCGTAATGAATTCCCCATTCGTTGAATATTAAAACACCGTTTTTGAACGCCTCTGTTTCCTGTACGTCATTTATCGTGCCTTCCGTCACGCCGAATTCGCTTATCATTATTGGGATTTCTCTGCTTATTTCATACATGTGATAAACTCCCTCGTAAATTGATTTTAAGTCTTCGATAGTATATGCGTCTGTGCCATCTGGTTTCTGTAAACATTTGTATCTCCTGTAGATGTGGCAATCAATGATGTAGTTGTTAAGCGGGTCGGTTAGTGGATACGCATTTTGGTAGTACCAATTCAAATTGCGGTATGGCGCGGTTGGATCGCCCCACGTTCCCATACCGTAACTATGACTTGATATAGCTATAGCACCAGTGTAGCCGTTATTTCGTAAACCGTTGATTATTAACTGCCAAGTAGTCTGCCATTCCTTCGCGGTAACGTCTGCTTGCCAATAAGGCTCATTCCAAAATTCAGGAACAAAATTTTCGTAAGCCCCCAGTTCTGCAACTCGACCAACAACGTAATTCACAAAGTCGTTTCGTGTCGGCATCACACCGCTTTCAGCACTTGCATCCGCTTCGGTAAACGACTTAGCATAGCCATTGTACCCGCAGATGTCGGGGTCGCTATCAGGGGAAGGTTTTACTGTATAATCCATCAACATAACATAGATTCCGTGATTGCCAGCACGATTGATGAAGTCTTTGTACATGTCTCGAACACGCAAATTAGGGACGTTGCTATTTACGACAGGGTTTAAAATCCATGTTTCAGCATTAGTCATTTCCCTTAGAAAATTCATTCCGTGAGCTTTGAAGTTTGTAAGTAGCTGTTCAACTTCTTCTGTGTTATATCCGTTAGTACACCAAGCACCAGAGGCAGAATCATGCCAGTGTCCAAGAACGTTTCCTCCGCGAAGATACATAACTGCGCCTAACTCATTTCGCAGATATTTACCCTCTCGATGTAAAGCCATATCCGTATGAAAAACTGGTGCCATTAAACCGTCACCTCCGCTGGAACAGACACGGTAATCTGTGCGCCTTGCGGTATTTCTACTGATTGCCCAGAAGCTAATTGTTGACCAGCGTAGGTTAGTGGAACTGAAATTGGTGTGCTTCGATAATTCAACGTGAATGTTTGCGGCAACGGCGCTTCATCTGCGATGAGTACATCATCGGTGTACGTGTTTACGCCTACATAGTTAGCTTTCCCAACAAAAACGTATTCAACAGGCTTACTTGAAGTGTCGACACCAGTGACATTAACTATTTCAACGTCGTTTATGAACGCTCGCCACCCACCGTTTACGTTCGCGGTGTATTCTAACCCAACTTTAACCCATCCATGAGGCGGAACATCAACGGTTAGGAACTGAGAGTTGCCAAAGGGGCTCCAGACAGCTACTCTTGTCGGCCCAGTAGCCGTGTCTCTGTAAATATAGATCATTAGTATGTCTGCGAATGCAGCACCTTGAAAATGAAGAAGTTGAACTTCTGCACCATTAGGGGCAACGTAAGGCGGCGGCAAAAGGTCATAATACAATTTTGCTTCCACATAGATTTTGTTCATGGGAGCAAACTGCTTGTACACTTGATCCCATGGTTTACACTGCAACGCTTTAGCACCACTATAAACGATCGCGCTTTGCAGAGTCGGTGTTCCCCGTGTTTTCCACTGTGAAAGGTCGGTTTCAAAATTTTCTGTGAACAATGTTGTCATTCTGTCACTCTCTATTAATACCTTTTATTTTGTATGAGTTATAACCTTTTTTGGTTATGCGTCGAATTCCGTTATTTTAGCGCCTACTATGAAGGCTACAGTTCCGTCGGGAGATCCGTCGGAAGTATAGCCAGTTAGTCGGTCTCTTTCATACAGCGTCAATGCAGTTCCGACTACATGAGCTACTCGGACTCCCACGGTAACGCTGTTTATCCCCGCTTCAACGAGGAGGATATTGGCTCCTGCTGCTGTAGTAAGCTTTATGTAATTGTCTGCAAGAACGGCGGCTGAGGCGACGGTGGCACGTTGCGTTATACAAGTCAAAAGTTCCACAACAGCCTGTCTGCCAGCGGGAACATCATATATCCATCTAACAGTTAGTGCATGCGGTGCTACAATGCCAGAGTATGTTGGGACTACTTGTTTTGGATTACGTATCCCTTGTTCTTGGGTAGTGTGACTTGTGGCAGACCCCATAACGAACTCATCCTCCAATAGATAATGTCCTCTACGAATTTAAGCTAAAGAAAAAAGGGGAAAGCTAAAGAGTGTTTATGACCCAAGTTAGCACATCTTTCAACTTCAGTTTGATGTCGTCTGGCATCTGAACCTGAGCAATCAAAGCTATTTTTGCTTCCAGCTCAGTTACTTTCGATTTAAGAGCTGTTTCATCAACCTTAACAAGTTCTTCTGACGTTTCAATCACCTCACTCTATTTCTTCTTTGTCGCTAGATACAGAAGGAATGCTCCTAGCAAGGCGACAGGAATAACCCATGTTGGAAGTCTAGGAGGTGTGGGCGTGGGTGGTACTTCACTAATGTATCTTGGGTTTGCAATTCCGTTTCTATATGCGGCTGTGGTTAGCGGAAGACTGTAGGGGTCAAATCGATACTCAGGGAAATTGTGGTAACTAATCGCCTTGATTTTTGGTCTTGCTTCTACGGCGGCAAAGAAATCTCTTAACCATCTTGCTCTTTGCTCATCGGTTGCGGGGTTGCTAGCCCAGTTTACAGCCCACTCAGGTATGATTATCGGTTTTCTGTTAGCATAGTCGTCGTATATTGCCATATACTTGTCAGGGTCCATTTCAGGTTCATATTGATATATCGAAAACCCAACCCAATCCACGTAGTCGTCGCCAGGATAATATTCTGCCCAGTGGTGAGGTCCTATGTCCATACAGTTCGGTCCGAACTGAAAAACCGCGTTGTCAGCACCTTCTTCCCTGAACACGTCTACAAGTCTTCGCCAAGCTGCGATGAAATCAGCGGGGTTCTTGCCGAAACTAAACGCTCCTACCCAGCTCGCGTCCCCCTGACAAATATTCATTTCTCCACCGAAACGAATCATAAGCGGATAGCCAAAAGCGATGGTTTCCTGTGCAAACTGCCTGATTTTGCTGTCCCAAACACCGTTTGCAATGTCTCGAACAGTCCAATCATCCTTCGCTTGGTTGGGGTCAGTGTAAATTACAGTGGGGCTCAGGCTCATTGAGAGAGCTTTGATTAAGCCTTCATTCAGGAAAGGTTTGTAGCCGTATTGTTCACTGCACATCCAGAAGTTTTCAGCGGCGTGGAACGCGAGTCCACCAGCCTCGTGATGAGCATAGATTCCCTTTCCAACCAAGTCTGTCCAAGCTTTTAATGCAGTTCTGAACTCAGTGGGAGGTACTCCTAACGCTACGTTGTGGTAACAGTAACCGTCTGGAGGAATCGGAATCTTAGCCATTTTTCTTATTCACCTCTTTCTCTACTTTATCCCAAAGCAATATAAGTGTACACATTAAGGTTCACGTTTACAATGTTCTCTGGTCCAGCAGAGCCATCGCCAACGGTGAAGCCATCAGCATCAAAAGAGATTATATGGTCTGCCCACCATGACCATTGACTAGTAACAGGAACTACGTGGAAAAGCGTGTTAGCCCCATCTTGGTCATTTTTTTGAGCAAAGTTCCATATATAGTCACCATGTCGCAAGATAATTAGGTATTTAGGTGTGAATCCTACGCCTGTAATGACTTTGGTTGCGGCTCCGTCTCCAGTATATATGCCTGTTTTTATAAGACATACTTGAGTTCGGGATGCACCATCAAGATACGTTTTACTCATATTTCATCACCTTTACACATATTGGATTTCGACGCATAGGAAAACTGCGTCTGTCGCGCAATCGGCACCACCAGCAGCCTCATGAAGAACCTTAAACATCACGGAGTCTGCGCCTAGAAGATGGCCGATGTCAGCGTCATCCGCGCTTGTCAAAGTCCAGACAACATAATCGTTGGCAGCAAAGTTTGTTGTTGCGCTAGGCTTGTTTGCCACGGCAATGGTTTCCTGACTGAACGCTTCATTCGCTGCGCCACCATACCCGTTTATTTCCAATCGCATGGCATCTGCTTCAGCAACGAAACTTACAGCCCTCACGTTTACTCTGACTACCCCCTGTACTTCTTCTGGCAAATGTCCTAGCGCTATAGCATATTCGGTGGCAAGGTCAATCTCCCAGCCCCAAGCAGCACCATCCGCACTGAGAAAGGTCGTGCCGTCAACAAAGGGCAATATTAATGTTGAAAGAATTGTGCCTGTTCCGAGGTCGTTTATCGGTCCTGATGCGTTATTGTAATAATGGTTGCTTACTACACGGTTTGCAACGCAGTTCGCCTCGATGTAAACGCCGTAGCCGTTGTTTGCGAGTATGTTGTCGATTATCTGGTTGTTGTTGTTGGTTGATGTGAGGTAGATGCCGACGTTTACATTGTTATTGCAGATGTTGCCGTGGAGGAGGTTTCTATTGCTGTTTGGTGACTCGAACCGTATCCCATAATCCTGTGTTCTTGCTCCTCCAGCTCTGGTATCAAAACAAATGTTGCCGCAGAAGTCGTTTAGCGTGTTGTGAGCATCGCCATTTATGCTTATGCCAGCCTCTTCATTGTTGAAGCAGATATTGTCGCTTACTGTTGTAAACGTCCCCCAATTAAACCATATTCCAGAGCCCCAGTTTGCGGCTCCACATTGTGAGATGATGTTGCTTTTACATTCGCCATAGTCACCGCCCCAATTGATGCCTCGGTCACCCATATTCTCAATGTAGTTTCCATTCGCATGCGAATATAGTGACGTTGCATTGATTCCAGTGGTAAGCGATTTGTCCGCATCGCATTGAATGTTGTTGTCCAAGATCCAGCAATTAATTGTGTTTCCAGTAAAAGTGACGCCAGCCACTTGACCGTACTTCAACGTGTTGTTCGTTACCCAAATACGGTTTGTGTTGTTGGTGCCGCTTATGTAGATTAATCCTGCTGTTGGATACCACACGGCAGCATGTTTTACACCTTCAATGTAGCAAGTGTCAATTGTGCTTTCCCAAGTATCGTCGAACCAGATGCCTCTATAGTAGGGGTCTCCCAAATCGCACAAGAATATGCGGATGTTAACATTATATACGGCGTCCAAAATGACTGTTTGAATGTCGGCTCTTGTATTGCCTTGATGACCGCAACTTTGCGTTCGTAGACTCCAGATCTCGCATCCTGTCACTGCACGCAACAATACGCAGTTGTCAGCTATTTCGCTGAAGTGGCAATACCCTATGTAGCCTCTGCTTACATGCGAAAAAATTATAGCCCTGCCCGTGTGTCCTCGCCCAGGGTCAACAAAGCTTATTCCCCTGATTTTCACGTTTACAATGTTGGTTACGGCTGTACCTGCCGCGTGGATGATGTCCACGTTAGCCCCACTTACAAACCGAGTCGGACCTTCCTGATTTGTGCTTTCGCCAGCACCATCAATCTGAACATTACTTCTATTAATGTCAAAAGTCGTGGTAAAAGTGTAGTCTCCAGGGGCAACGCAAACCCATCCACCAGACGGCGGTGATACGGGCAAAGCGATTACAGCCGCCTCCAACACTGTTGCCGCATCTGTTCCGTGACTTACAAGAATCCATCCTCTATCGCCATGCCTCGCCGCAACAATATACGTTGTCCCAGAGAAAATGTGTTGGTAAACGAGTATTGAACATGGAAACTGAAAAACGCCAATGTCTTCTGGCGGTCCTTGCCCACGCATATCCATCAATGCCATTATTCATCTACCCCACGAAACGTAACATTCAACTTCTTGGTTTTAGGAAGCACCTTCACAGCGGGCAGGCGTTTCTTGACAAGGAAAGGCGACTCAAGCGGAACGTTGCACTTCAGACACCAAGGCTTCCCGTTCATCATGTTTCCATGATTTTCTTCACCGCAAACGGGGCATTTTAACCCTCCAGACACACCGCACTTACGGTCAAGATTAGCGTTAATCCGCATCAATTCAGGATCGTACCTCCGCCTCAGCTCTTCAGCCATTGCTTTAATATCAGTCACTTTACCGTCGATCTCATCGATCTCCCGTTGCCACTTCGGCTTATTCTTCGCCCTCTTCACCCTGTTCTTCTGAAAACGCTCCCACTGTTTAGGGGCTTCTGAAAGCAGAGCCGCCTCAATCATTGCGGGACTAGGCTTCGACTCCACGGGCACTAACAATTGTTCCTCCACCTGTAACATCGCTGGTCTGTGCAGCAGGCTGCTCCCCCGCAGCGAATTCTAGTCCGTCTTGGCTGCTCCAAACACGAGTAGTTTGTGCAGGCACATCAATAGTAACTTTGTTAGCTGGTGCTCCTACAACTAAAATAGAAACAACAGTGTTGGCTGTTCCAGTGTGGCGAATCGTGATTTCTCTTATGCGCCGTGCTACTCCAGCAGGTACAACAGCGCCGAGGAGCTGCTGCCCTCCCGCTCCAATAGCAACTATCGTTACTTCATCGCATTCCCAATGATACGTATGTAACCATCTTTCAGGATTAGTGTGTGTTCCAAGGTCTTCCACTATCAAAGGATAAATTGGAGCGAGCCCCTGCTGCAGTGGGACACCTCCACTTGATAGAAGCCGCCTCATCCTTTCAGGCGATATAGGACCAACTTCGCGGGCTGACATCACTGTATCTCCTTCACAAGCTTCATAGTTTCATCTTCACTGATGCCCATCCATTTCAACCAGAGTTTACGCACAAAAGGCAAGAATCCCTGACGAATCTGTATATAGTGCAACGTAAAATCCCAGCGGATTGTTATGGCCAAAAGATTCATTATGGTAATGCTGACTGGAACCGAAGAAGTCACTTCAAGATAATGCGGGTACTCATAATCGTAAAGACTTATCACAGCAGGATCCCAATGAAGCCGCATCTGCGGATGCGAATGCGAGAACCCGAACAGCGACGAGTAAATAAACGTGTTAGTAGCAGGATCTAGGGGACGACCATAAGTTATGCCGAAAACAATGTAAACCATCCCCGATTGCGGCGCCCAAGCCAAAGGAACCACTACCCCTGGAGGAAAACTAACATCGTAAGTATCGTGAACGTACACGCCAATACCCGTCGCAATCAAAGTTTGAAGCGGCGGCGGAATAGCTACCATGTTATTGTTCTCCACCCTTCTGGAAAACCACTTTTAATTGGGGATTAAGAACTTTAAGGTTCTGGAGGGCACCGGATCCAGCGGTAATAATTACTTGTTTCTTTTCGTCACTCATGTGAACTTTTACCTCCCTAAATAATAAGCGTCTTATTCACTTAAAACTTTTCTTAGTTATGTTGAAGAATTCAGAACTTCTTTGTACAGATTAATATGTTTTTGGGCTATGTTAGGAGTCCAAGCTACACTTTGAGCGTAGGCTCTTGCATTTTTTTCAAGTTCTTCAATTGCAGGTTTATGGTCAAGGAGGAATTGTATCTTTTCAGTTAGATTTTCAATGGTGCTGAAAGTCCAAAGTGCTTTTTCTTTCTCTTTTTCAATGAATGGTGGCAAATCAGACGCTATAATTGCTTTTCCATAGCTTAAGGCGTGAGTTAAGGCACCGCTTTCAGTTGCAAATCTTGCCGGGTAAACCAAAACATCCATTGCACCATAAGCATCAGCAAGTTTCTCATCAGAAACGAACCCTGTCCATTTTATGCGGTTAGGAAGAAGCTTGTCTGCCCACTCTTTCAGCCTTGCAATGTACTCGTTCTCTTTAGTTTCGATGTGCCATCCACCGCAAATTAGTAATCCTGCTTTGATTTTAGTCATAGCTTGAATCAATGATTCTAAGCCTTTGTAGTTACTGATAAAGCCCAAGTACCCGACAACTGGGAGCCTTGGATCTATTCCCATAGCACTCTTCGCTTGTTCTCGAGATGTAGCTTCCATAGGAGTAGCCCCATGAGGAATAACTACAGTGTTCTCGAATGGAAAACGGCTTCGACAAAACTCATTATGCACAATAACCTTTGCGCTAATTCCAGCAATCATAGTGTCGATATCCCAGCTCCCAACAGCATGCATAGTTGTCACAATGGGTTTAGCACCTCGCCGCAAATGACTAAAAAATACTTGCTCAAGACCCTGATAAAGCCCATACTCAAGCTGAACATGAACAAGATCTACGTTTTTGAATGGAACTCGTTCAGCAGTGTCCTGCATAAGCTCAGGCGTCTTCACACCAAATCTTGATAGCCTAACAATAAAAACGTCTACGTCTTGATCTGCCAAGGCAGATGCTAAATCTTTAGAATAAGTTGCTATCCCACATCTAACATTGTAGGGTGTAACCATACCAATTTTTAGGTTGACCAAGAGCTTATGCCTCCTTTCATAATTCGCGGGTATAATTCATCTTCACATGATTTCAAGAAGGGAACCCAATAGTCTTTGATTATGTTTTCCCAACTCATTTTCTCAGCGAAAGCCCTTGCTTGCTTAGCTAATTTTGTTCTATCAGCATTATAGATTTTAGTTAAAGCTTCAGCGATTCCATCAATATCTGCAAGATAGAAGCGAGTTCCAGGAGTATTCAAGATAACATAGTCTTCTGCATTAACTGGTATTCCACATGGACCAGCATATTCGGGAGCAGCCGCATAATTCGTGTAAACTGATGGTACACCACAAGCAGCCGCCTCTAAGTATGGAAGTCCAGCACCTTCGCCACCTGTGCAGCCAAGCAAACAGTCCATGGCTCCGTAAAGGCGCACCATATCCCATTGACCAGCTGGATCAAAATCGGGTAAACCACCTATTTTTTCAATGTCATCCCATTTGATCCAGTTTACTTTATCGCCTAAGCCTAATTCATAGATTTCGGGAAGAAGGGAAACTCCGACGTCGGCTATGCCTTGACTCGTATCAGCTGGAGGACGAGTTGGTAACACGTTAGTCCACAGCATCAAATGACTTTTAACATTAGGATTCAGCTCTAAGAACCGTTTGTAACCCCTCAGCATTTGTGGAATCATCTTTCTTGAACGGTTCATAGCTACAATGCCTACAACAAATTCTTCTGGATCCAAGTAGAAGGCTTTCTTACATTCAGCCTTGTTCATAGGTTGATATATGTCGGTGCGAACACCAAGAGGAATATAGATTGACTCATAACCTTTTTTCTTCAGTTCACGCTGTCCAAAACGGCTGATGGCTATGATTTTGAAAGCGTAAGTGAGTCTACGCAAAATTTCGCTATTTGCAGGAGCATGATCCAAAGGCACAATTGGCACAAAATTTATCGCTTGATACGGAAGACCTCGGAAAACCCAAGGCTCCTTGTTAGTAATGATCATGTCAGCTTTAAATTCTATGTAGTCTTTTATGGCTATTTCTTCGCAGAATGGGTCATATTGATCACTGTCATAGACTAACACATTCTTGTAAACTTGTTTTCCCATTTGGTTTGCATAACCCATTGGAATATGCGCGACTTTATGACCTAAAGCCGCAAGCCTAGTGCAGACTTCAAAAGTATGCTTAGAATATGCCGACTGTCCGCCATACATGCGGTCGGACAGCACTAGCAAACGCAAGTTTTTTCCATGTCTCCTAGCCTATTTTATTACCTCGAAATATTTTGTTTTTCCTTTTAGATGTGACTTCACCAAACCCATATCTTCAAGCTGGTTTAAACGCATATTCACGTAGGCTCTTGCGTGCCCAACGATTTTAGCTATGTCTTCGGCGCTTTTGGCTTCACCGAAACAGTAAAGGACTAGGAAAATTTGTCTGACTGCATTTCTAAGCTTAACTGCTTTTTCGAGGATCTCTTTAGGAAGATCTTTAGTGGTCATATGTTGCACGAAAAGACATAAATGTTGGAATAGTTATTAAGCTTTTGCCAAGGAGAATTGAAATGCGAATCTGCATAGAGTTTTTGTGTATGAACTGCCAATGGATAAAAAGAGCTGAGTTAGCTGAGCAGTTATTTCTGCAAGAAGCTACTCAGCTTAGGGAGGGATAGATATCCGCATTTGTATTGCGGGCTTCTTTTGGATATGCTAATAGCGGCGATGAGGGAATACTTGCTTCAATCATGGATTCTCTTGGATTCGAAAATGAATATATTGTTTCAACTTCATTGCCTTTTACACTTACAAGTGAGTATTTTAACAGAGTGTCAAGAGTTACGGATGTACGTACACTGTATGATGCTCGAATAGACTTTGATGCTTATCTGCTTGGCGGTGGAAAAATTGATTGGGGATTCGCTACAGAACAGTTGATTCGAGTTATGAATGCGAAAATACCTGTGATGGGATATGGCTTAGGTTTCAGGACAGATATTCAATTATCTCCAGGTCTGAAAGATGTACTCTGCCAATTTCTCAACTTATTTAACATTATCACTGTTAGAGATTTGGCGAGCAAGAATTTCTTCCATATCACGGATCTAACAGCTAATCTCGCACGTTTGGAATTAACAATGTGTCCAGCGATCAATCTGAAAGAAGAGAAAACTCATTGTCCAGAAAGAATGATAGTTGCCTGCCCAAGGTATGGAGATTATGATGCGTCAGGCCAAGTAAACAATGAACCTCAGATCGAGTGGTTTGTCTCGAGACTAAAGGATTGTAAAGAAGAAGTTTTGTTGATTCCGTTTTCACCACGAGATTTAGAAGGACACTTACGAGATTTAGAAGTGTGCAATGAAATATCGAGAAGACTAGGCGGTTGCCACATATATCCAACAGATGGGTATAACCCAAGAAAAATCAAGTATGCAATCTCCAAGTCAAAACTCGTAATTTCAGGAGGAAGATACCACGCCTTAGCTTGGGCAGCAGCTCACGGGATTCCCTATGAAGTTACTCCAACCATAACAGGGCTAGCGAAAAGTAAGATAGATAGTTTTATTGAGATACATCAAAAATACGGTTCAGAGAAACTTAAAGAAATGGAGAAACTTAATAAAAACTTGTTTGAAGGAATGACCAATGTCAGTTGATATAAGCATCATCCTCATTACGACCCGTGATGATTTTCCTATTCTAGGTTTACCTAACACACACCTTCTTGGTCCCTGCATATCGAGCCTTAAGGCACAAGAGTTCAAGAACTTCGAGTTAATAGTCATCGACGGTCTCTACGAGTTCAGACCAGAGATGTTTAGAGGGAAGCCTTTCAATACGGCCGAATTGCCATTTAAGGTAAAACATGTGTCTGTTCATCCTAAACACGCATTCTGGATCTCACATCATCGTCCATTCAGTTGCGAAGCTGTCAATACTGGATTGATTCATGCCAATGGTGAACTTGTAGTCAAGATTGACGACTGTTGTGAATTCAGCGAAAAATATTTGAAAAACATCTGGAACTTTTACCAGTGTGGCTATTTTCCTTTGTCAATGCACATCAGGTATATGGATGGAAAGCCAGCACATTTCACGGAAGAGTACACGGAAAAAAGTAAACAGGTAGGAACGTCGGCTAGTACAAGACAAGGTGTAGCACATGACGCTGCAGTATCCAAACATTTTAAGGATGTGTATGGAGAAGGTGGACTAATCAGAGACACTAGATGGAAGACAGTTGAAGAAAATGGGGGACAGATGATAGCTCGAAGGAATTGGTTTTATGGTTACAGTAGTTTTCCACTTGAATCTGCCCTAAAAGTGAACGGTATGGATGAACTAATGGATGGAGATTATACCTTAATGGATGTGGATTTTGGCCAGCGGTTGGCGATGGCGGAACATGATAATATGTTTCTACTTGACACGCAACTCTGGGTTATTGAGCATTCTCATGTAGGTCATTCGAGTCGAGTAATCAATTCAAACTGTGGAAACATAAAGTGCAATTATGCTATTCTCAAATTGAATGAAAACAAGAGAAGATGGAGAACCAACACAGATAAGCTGAATAATGATGATTTAAATTTTGTGAAGCAAGAAACTCTACGCCTTCCATGTTCATGGAACCCACATCAATATCTCGATGATTGTGAGGGCCCAATGTTTAAACTTTGGGCTGAGAATCAGCCAATTTTCGATTTAAGAGAGGAAAGAAAGAATGTTTCAGAATAGAGCATTTTTAATTATGGGGGCAGGTTCATTAGGCAGAGAGATTGCTAGGCAACTCGTAAAGGATAATCTTGTGGTTTGCTTTGATAATTCTGAGCAGTCGTTGTCAAAATTACAGTTGGAAGCACCGGGAGTTCGTTTGGTATCTGGTGATGTGACAAAATATAGTGATGTTGAAGACGCTGTTCTGAATGTTGAGTTTGTTATTCACACAGTCGCAAAAAAATTCGTTAATTATATTGAGGACAATCCACAATCAGCGATAGACACGAATATTGATGGAACGATGAACATTATAAAGGCATGTTTGAAGTCTAACTGTGTTGAGAAAATGGTTAACATTAGCACAGATAAAGTGTGCTATGCAACTTCTACTTATGGTTTAACAAAAGCCATCACTGAAAGATTGATGATTTGGGCCACCGAAAAATCACAGAAAAACCAAGTTTTTACAACAATTCGACTACCCAACTTCCCTTCCGATGGATCATGCTTCACTATTTGGCAAGAACAAGTGCGTAAAAAACAACCGATAACAATAACTGATAAGAGAATGACACGGTGGTTCATTCCCACACAGAAAGCGGCTGAGTTAACACTGAAAGTTGTGAAGATAGCGAAAGGTGGAGAAGTCTTTGTTCCAGCAGTCGCTAAAGAAACCTCAATCATGGATTTAGCCCGAGAATATGGAAACAACTTCAAATTCATTGGAAAAAGACCTGGTGAAAGACTGCGTGAAGTATTAATGACGTCTGACGAGGCAAAAAAAGCTAAAAAGGTTTGCAACAACTTACTATGGCGGTTTATTCCATGAGCGTACAAGTATCAATTTTCCATTATTCACCCGACCCCGCTATTGGAAACTACACAATCTTCAATGACATTCTAATCACGCAAGTCAAATCAATCAGGGAACTAACAGATATCCCATACAAACTCAATATAATTAATAATGAAATGCACCCAAACGCATTAGCTGATCTACGGAACAGACTGCCCGATGTTGAAATTATAGATGTTCCGAAACACGAAATGCTTTGTGGACCTGCTGGTGAAAATGGAGCGATTATGAACAATAAATGCGATTACCTAGTAATTCTTCACACTGATGTCCTCGTGACATGGAACTGGCTTTCAACTTGGTTAACACATGTAAAGAATGCGGAAGCTATCTATGGGGTTCCCTGCGCAGTTTCGCCCGAAGGCCTTCTTTTATATCCTAAGAATGAGGGAAGCAAACACATAGGGTATACACCGGAAGAAATGAAGGGATACATGGTGAAGGAAATGAGTATTAATTGGAAACCATGGAACGGTATTCCAGTAGGCGTTAGCAGTCCGTCCCCTCCAAACCATCCTATGAAGTTGTACGATGTTGGCAACGAGCTAGGCTTGTATATGGCGCATCGAAAGTTTTGGGAGGAAGTCGGGCTACACGATGAAACAATGCTTTCAACGCTAGATGGCATAGATATGGGGTTGAGAGCACTTAAAACTCGTTGCCGAAACCTGCTCGGTGGAGGATTATGGTTGCATCACATAGGCGGGTTACATTTAGGCGTCGGTTGCCGTTTATACCGTACAGGCGATGGAAACTGGATTGGAGAAGCCCAATTCGTACAAAAATGGGGAACAGAAATGCGCAGAAAAGTAGCGGATGGCTTTGCTTGGATAGAGCTTCACAAAGAACAGCGAGAGAGGACAGGAAAATGATTTTGCCTTCACCCCCCGAAGATACTTTAGCATACTTCGAGCAGTGGCAGAAACTTGTACCGAGTGGAGATTTTATGTTCGAAGAAGCTCATTTTAATCATCCAGCAAGGATAGCATATACAAAGATCATAGCTGACTGTAGCAAAACTGTTTTAGATGTAGGATGTGGCGCTTGCGTAGATTACCCTCGCTTTCGTGATGCAGGCGTAGAATATTTTGGCCTTGATGTAACACCTAAATATTTGGAGATGGCGAATACAAGGTTTGGAGTCCCAAAAGACCATCTTTTTCTAGGAAGCACTTTATCATTATCGTTTCCTGACTCATACTTTGACTCAGTTTACTCAAATGGAATGCTAGAGCATTTGCCACCAGAACTATGGAAGCAAGCAGTCAAGGAAATGTTTAGAGTTTGCAAGAAGCAAAATATTCTCATTTTCTTCATACCGTTAGGCAAAAGAAAAACAGTTTATCAGAAGCAGGCAGCTTGGACCATTTTTTGGGGACATCAATATGGTGAGGAAGACTTAAAGTTGTTCTTTTCTCAATTAGGCACTACCGCAGAAATATTGCCTCCGATAAACAGTCTCGCAGCTTATTACCCGCCTGAAACAATTGTGGTGGCTAAAAAATGATTGTCCCATTTTACAGACCACTTAAAATTCCTGAAAACCATTTGGAAGATCTGAAGGAAGAGATTGGGCAAGTCCTCGATTCTGGATTGATAACTAACGGTGAAAAATGCAGGCAGTTTGAGGATCAAGTAAGAAGAATACATGGCTGTGACCACGTTGTTGCTTGTTCTAGCTGCACATCAAGCTTAAGCCTGGTTCTGCAAGCGCTAGGAACAAAAAGGCTTTGTTTACCAAGCTTCACATGGAAGAGCATAGGTTACATCACTGAGCACTACGATAAAGTTTGGCAAGACATAGATCGTGAAACATGGCTTCAAATTAATCAGTATTTACATAGTTATACAACAAAAGTGGATACCCACTTGATTCATAACACTTTTGGCAGCGTATCTGACTTCTCGCCCAAAGATGAAGTCAATATAGTATATGACGGAGCCTTCAGTTTTGGATGTCCAAATTTGCCTATAGGCAACGCAATGGTAATGTCAACGACTGCCACAAAACCCATAACTTCTTGTGATGGAGGATTGATTCTAACAAATGAATCCTCGTTGGCAGAAAAGCTTACAACTCAAAGAAACTTTTGCTCCAGAATGTCAGAAGTACACGCGGTTATCGGTTTGTACTATTTAAGGAGGCTTGAGGAAGTTGTTGAAAAGAAGCGCAGAATTTTTGATAAGTACCGTACCAAATTATCTTACCCAATTCAAGCGATTCCCTTGACTACAACTTACGGATATTATGGTATGCTTGTGGAAGATAGAGATCTGCTGTTAAATAAGTTGCAAGGAAAGCTGGAGTATAGAATACGTTATGAGCCATTAGTAGAGGGGCTTCCAAACAGTGATTATGTTGCGAAACGGATTTTATGTTTGCCCTGCTATCCTGATTTGGATCCCGCTCTAGTTATAGACGCGGTTCTAGGGGTGGTTAAGTGAAAGAAATACATGAAACAGCTAAGATCTACGAACCCGTAACTATCCTAGATGCGCCGAACAGAAAAATTACAATTGGAAAAAACTGCCGAATTGGCCAATTTTGTTTTATTGCTGCCCGAAACTTTCTGATGGAGGAAGGAGTGCAGGTCAGTCCCCAAGTCACGATAGGCGGCGGTGGAGATGTTACACTCAAAAAATTCTCCGTTGTCAGCTCTGGAGCTAAATTGATTCCAGCAACGGATACGCCTGAAGGCAACTACATGTGCGATTCCAAATCTGAATTAGAGAGAGCCGTGATTCGCGGAAGCATCACAGTAGGCGAAGGAGCATACATAGGCGCAAATGCCGTTATCTGTGTATGTAAGGAATACCCCAATATTCAGATAGGAGACTTCGCTGTAATTGGAGCCCTCAGCTATATAGATGGAAACATATTAGCAAACAGGATTGTTCATCCCCGTCAAACATTATATGTAAAGGCTAGGAAAAGGTCAATTACTCCTGAATGAATTCTAGAGTCCTCAAGAAGGTTATTGAAGCAATGCTAAGACTACATGATGGATTACGCTTTTGTTCATCCAGAGCTTATCAATGATGGGAGCTTGCAATCGCGGATCCCACGTTGTGTGCTTAGTCCAACCATGTGATGTTCCATGACGATTCAGCATTACAATTCCCAAAATAAACTACACATATAAAGCTATTAAGGTTTGCCAAAAGAAAATATTAATTCTTCAATAGAGCAAAAAGAAAATTGGGGATTTGGGAATTTAGACTAAGCTTCTGGAGTTTCTTCAACGCCCCACCATGTTAGGCCGTATCTGTTGGCTGTGGGTCCAGCTTGGAGTCCCATTAATCGGAAGTCTATGCTTCCCTCGAGGACATGTATCGGGTCTTTTAAGCTTCCATGCAGTACTTCTGCGCCTGCTGCCTCCAGCATTGGGTAGTCTCTTGTCGCGGTTAAGCCTGCTGTGTAAGGTGGAACAGATCCTACAACTGGAAACGCTTCAACTGTTCCTGTGAGTCCTGCGGTTGCTGGGTTTGATTGAACTATTTGGAATACGGCTCCGTTTGCGTCTGAGGTTGAGACTCTGAGGAATAATAGTTTAAGCTGTTGTCCATGTGGTACGACGTGGTTTAACAGAGTCCACCAGTTACCCCAGAGAATGTTTTGCCACAGTGAAGCTTCAAAAGCGCCGCCGACTACGGCTGTTGGTAAAGCATCTAGGACTTGCCTGTTTAATCCTAAGTCTTTGATTTTGTTTAATACGAATTCAACCATGTCAAATCACCTTAATGATTTGCCTCCGCGGGGGCTGTTACTGGGTAGAGGCTTATGGGCCTGCATGGAATCAGTTTGCGGTAGAGTTTATCCAAGACATCTGACCATTTGACATGATTTGGTTCTTGTTTTCCGTTTTGGACTGTGCCAATTCTCTGTGTTTTCATCTTGTTAATGAAGAAGTTCAGCACCAGATCTGGTTCGTCTTGGGCATTAGGATTGTACACTGAGAAGTTAATTCTGTCCACATCCGGGCGCATCATAAAGTGTTCCGTGATAAAAGATGGCTCATCATACGGACTCATCCATTCTTCGAAGTGGCTGACCCGCCAATTAACACTGCTAGGCTTAGGCTGCTTGGGAATTCCGTGTCTATGAGTAT
>Ga0180732_1000199_pt1 | contig 57782 bp, 59 predicted proteins | sample KR11_01MetaG_FD_148674 | JGI IMG/M metagenome (GOLD analysis project Ga0180732, IMG submission 148674) | Groundwater microbial communities from the Olkiluoto Island deep subsurface site, Finland - KR11_0.1 MetaG | ecosystem: Environmental > Aquatic > Deep subsurface > Groundwater | place... | reverse complement strand
ACCTTTTCCGAGTTGGGACGATCGCTTTTGTCTCAGGATCCAAGCGTCCAATGCAAATACGCTTTGCCCGAGACTGCTGTTTGTCTTTATCCCAATAAGATTTCGACTCGTAAGCGTAGATTATCCCAGTCTTTTTGTTGGTTTGGTACACAATCGCTGCCATGGTCACTCCTCCTTTCCTCGTTACAATATACCAAAATTAACGAGGAAAATGCAAGAAGATTTGTGGCCTAATGCAATATTTTTAACATGTTACCCCTGTTCATCGTTACATATGATCGGGAATTCAGGAAACAAATGATAGACCTTGAGACCACGATCATTCACCGTGTCGAAAAACGTTGAGCGTTTGATTCCATTAGCGGGAGCAATGAATTTCCTGGCATAATCGTCCTCCTGCAGGGCCTGGATCAGGTCTCTGCCGGAAGAAAACTCCTGCAGGTGAAAATAAGTTAAAATGTTGATTAATTCTTCGGTGTTCATTGCCAGTTGTTTGTTGGATCTTGATAATAATGGTGGTGTTTTTGTAAGTATGTCCTCTATTGGAATAAGTAATTGTTTCTGTGCTGGTACGAAATGCCATCGAGAGTGAATTTTGACGTCTTTCATTGTAACTCCATGAAATAGTTTATATATTTCAATAATCTTTGCGGCGTCTTTTTCAATTTGTCAAGGGCAAAATGGCCTTCTGCCTACTTTGTTTTTAGTTGTTTTTATAGTAGCATTTTCCATACCGGACAATGCTGATAAAATATTAGTTCCGGGTGGTGAATGGCATGATTATTCTGGTGTATAATCAAGTTTGTTATGATCCCGGCCGGTGAAATAATTGATCCAGGATGAGCTTCCTTGAAGAGACCAGTCCTTAGGGGGCAGGGGCGGACAATGACATAGAGCCTCTGGGTGACCGGCTGGGTTATTGTGGTAAACCTTGACCCAGAAGCAGAGTCGTTCTTGAGGATAGACCTCACAGAAACCATGTAGGGAACCACCGCAGGGGCCGTTGATCATTCTTTTGGGGCAGCCGGATTGCGGGCAGAGATAACTGGATTCAGCCAGGGTGCAGTCCCCACACATGCGACAGCGAAAGAGAAGCATCTTGATCAGCTGTTCACAAAGGGTGTAGAGGCTGCGAGCCTGCTGGTGCTGGTCGGCCCGGAGGCTGACTGCTCGGGTCAGGGGGAAAAGAAGTCCCTCCGACTGGAATGCGGAGTCATGGATCTGTTGGTTGACGCGAAAGAGGGCTGATGGTGAATGGGGCGTTTCATTCTGTTGTCCAGATTTGGGAAAGAGATACCAAGTGGATGGAGTGGGGAAATGCACCTCTTGCTGCATTTCCTGCAGGTTGGCGGTTTCTGCGTAGTGTCCTGCCTGATCCAGAAGAAAAGCGATCTTGTCGAAATCAAGATTATTGCCGCCAAGATGAACCCCGGCGTAGCCCATGTGCTTGAGAACGGTCACCATTCTGGCCCCCCTCAGCAGTCGGGCCTCTTCCCCTTTGTCCTGATTGACCGCTTCTTCTCGCATGCGCTGCAGCAGAGATTCGGGAAAGAGAACGCCAGGGACCTGGCCCCGGCACATGATCTCGGCAACCTTCAGGCTGGGGATAAAGACGCTGGCAATGAGGGGGGGGGTAATTGTATTCTGGTGACAGAAGGATAATAACTCCTGATACTTATCCATGTCAAAGCCAAGCTGGCTGATGACAAAATGGGCACCTGCGGAGACCTTGGTGAATAGCTTGGCATATTGGAATAGCTGTTCAGCTTCGGTGGTCTTAAAGGGGGAGACCACGCAGCCGGCCAGAAAATCCATGGATGGCAGCGGCATAACGCCTCCTGGTGCTCCTCTTTCCAGCGGAAGGGTTTGTCGCAACCGGTCAATGAGGGTCAGGAGTTGGGGGGAGTCGAGGTCAAAAACCGGCATGGCCTGGCCGTGGAAACCGTAACGGGGATAGTCACCACCCAGTACCAGCAGGTTGAGAAGGCCGTGTCGGTGGCATTCGAAGAGCTGGCTTTCAGCCATGTTCCTGTTCTTGTCCTTAAGGGAGAAATGGATCAGCGAGGCAATGCCCATGGACTGGATATCAAGCCCCAGGGATGTGGGGGCGAGTGCGGGATGGCCTCCGGGATTGTCGGTGATTGACAGGGCCTTGATTCGGCCATCTTTTTTTGCTTCTTCAGCAAATTTGAGAATGCCTTCCAGCTTTTTTCCACCTGAGCCACGGCCTGGTACCAATTCAAAGGTGATGGTGAATTCTTCGTTTTTGAAGAGGGAGGTCCTGAAGGTATCAGTCGTTTGTAAGGAGGGCATTGGGTTGATCACGTTAAAGGGTATGAAATGGGGTGCAGGGCCTTTTTTCTCCTTGCACGTCTACTGAAACTATAGGTACTATTGTACGCATGACTCAGAAAAATGAAAGTGAAAACGTACTGGCGCTTGTTCCCTTGCTCCATGATTCCGGTCTTCTTACCAGCCGGGAGGCTGCTGCTCCTCTGGCATCCCTTGTGGTGCAGAGGTTGGCAGGTGACGGCTCAAACCGGCAATTCTGGCGGGTCGGACGCAAGGATGGTGAGAAGATTTGTCTGGCTGTGGCCCCTGCCGGCAGGACAGATCTGGATATGCTGGAAGCCAGATCGGCCCGGTTGATCGGCGTCCATCTCCATGATCGTGGTGTCCGGGTTCCAGCCCAATATGGCTGGGATGAGGAACAGGGACTGCTGTTGTTTGAGGATCTCGGGGATGTGAAGCTCCATGACCTGGTGGAGCAGAGTCGCAATCAGTCTGGGGAACTGGATCTGCATGCCCTCCGCTCCTGGTATATTCAGGCCGTCCAGCAGCTGGCCTGGATGCAGATTCACGGTGCCGTTGGGTTTAACTGCGACTGGTGCTGGGATACCAAGGAATATGATCGTCCCTTGATGCTGGGCCGGGAATCCGGTTATTTCCTGCGGGCATTCTGGCAGGAGCTACTGGGACAGGAGCTGGTTCCGGGAATTGAGGAAGAGTTCGAATGGGTCGCAACTGCAGCCTCTCAGGCTCCAGTCACTTTCTTTCTGCACCGGGATTTTCAGTCGAGGAACATCATGGCGCAGAACGGTCAGCTGTGCTTTATCGATTTTCAGGGGGGAAGGATGGGGCCTCTGGGCTATGATCTGGCCTCACTGCTTATTGACCCCTACACCGCCCTGCCAGCCTCGTTGCAGGAAGAGCTCCTCGTGGTGTATCTTGATGCCGTGATGGCTCTGCATCCTGTAGACGCCCGGCTGTTCCGACAGGAATATTGTTTTCTTGCCCTGCAGCGGAATCTGCAGATTATCGGCGCCTTCTCATTTCTGAGCAGGGTGCGGGGCAAGGCTTTTTTCGCCAGTTTTATCGTGCCATCCCTGGTCTCCTTGGCTGAGCGTTTACGAGATCAGGAACTGCGTGACCTGCGGGTACTCCCGTGCATGGTGACCCAGGCCCTGAAGCTTTTTCAGCAGGGGGTGTAATGGAATTCAGGGTGTAGTTTTTAAACGTGTAATCTGACATGATTTGGTAAAGAGATCAGAGCTAATCTGACAGCTTGTTCAGTACATATAATCAGGAAGAAGCTTAACTTGCATTTTTCCTTAAGTGGGTATGCAGTTATATATAGCGACATAAATAATTGATGATTGTGTTGGTTAGTGCTATTCTTCCATCATGAAAGCACTCACTATAACAGAACCGGAAACTATGGCGCACGCGCTTCAAGATGAAATCCGTCGATCCAACGAGGCGCGCTATGATCACCGACTCCATGCTGTACTTCTTGTTGCCCAAGGGGTCAAATGCCCTGAGGTTGGAAAGCTCCTTGGCGACTCAACCAGAATAGTCCAGTATTGGGTTAATCAGTTTGAACGCGAAGGCTTTGCTGGGCTTGCCGATGCTGATCACCCTGGTCGCCCTCCAAGGCTGGGAGAACAGCACATGGAGACTATCGGCAAAGCTCTTCGAAAAACTCCTGCTGATTTTGGTCTCAGCACAAATATGTGGGACGGAAAAACACTGTCAGCATTCATCAAAGTGCAATTTAATATTGACCTCGGGGTGCGGCAGAGCCAAAGACTTTTTCGTCAACTCGGTTTTCGCTTAAGGGAACCCCGTCCAATAATTGCAAGGGCTGACCCCGAGAAACAAGCTGAGCATAAAAAAAATTTCAACGAATTGTAGCCGATTCGAAAATCGACCTATGGGCTATTGATGACGTTCATTTCCAACAACACGGCTCTCGTTGTCGTATGTGGATTTCTCCCGAGGAAAAAGATCCTGTGCTGAAGCATGAGCCTACACGCAACAAGATTGGTTATTTCGGAGCAATCCGCCTTCGAGATGGAAAATTTATCTATCGCCGGGAGACAGAGAAATTCAATGCAGAAACGTTTATAAAATTTCTCAAACAACTCAGAAAGGCAAGTTGCCATTCCGGGAAAACAGTGGTCAGCATTTCTGACAATGCTCGCTATCATCATGCTAAGCTGCATAAGGAATATCGCGAAGGCTGCAATGATCGTTTCAGGCTGGACTTTCTGCCGCCTTATAACCCTGACCTCAACCCAATAGAACGAGTCTGGAAATTGACTCGCCGGTGTTGCATCCACAACACATGCTTCCCTTCATTGAAGAATGTGTTGTCCGCCGTTGAAGAAAAATTCAACGAGTGGCATAAGGGAAGTCAGATATTAAAGAAACTATGCGCAATAAATTAAGTCGCTATGTGTAGCTCAGCTCAATCATGCTTAACGTGCTGTATTTACGACACTTAATGGCGCAGGCAAAAAGCTAATGATTTTCAAAGTTTTCACATAATTTCAAATGGTTACATTCACTCTGGTTGAGCAAACTGCATACCCAATTTTCCTTATATGGTTAAGATTGCCAATGGCTCCTTTTTAAAAATTTTCCAGAAATACTTGTAAAAAAAATTTGACCGTGATTATAATGAATCACTATTCATTATAAATCGGGAGAAGGAGTCAGGAATAGACTGATTTTAAATACATAAACTATAAACAGGTCTCGATATGGAGCTTAAGAAAATATACCTTCATGTACCCTTGAGAAGATACTTTCGTGTACCCTTAAAAGGGAAGGCGATTCTTTCAAACAGTAGCAATCCGACGATAAGGGCCTGCACAATCGACATCAGCCAAGGAGGGGTCACTGTCAAGACCTTCTCAGAGGAGGTTTCCACCGCTGAATACCAGATCGAAATTCTCACCGAAGCGGGACAGAGAATTGAGATGTTTGCCCAGCTTGTTCGAGCCGATGATTCTATAGCCGGTTTTCAGACTCTGCAGATAGATCAGAAGAGTCAGGAGGTCATCAGGCATCTGTTTTTTGAATACCAGAAAACCACTGATTTCATTAAACAGTTGGAGGAAGAAGGAATTGTGTAGCACATTTCGAAGTGTGCTTCCAACAGTAACACATAAACGCAAGCCTCTGAGGATCTTGCAAAAGTAATAATTTCTTGAAATTCTCAATTTGCTCGAAGATTTCTTTGTAAATTCCAAAATATTTGACTCTATCTTAGAGTACAGGGTTAAAATTTAATTTTAACTTATGTGGTGCTGGTGTTAGATGCCTAACTGTTCCTCTTAATTTTGGCCCATATTCTATGGGCTGCCAATCTGTTCGCTCGGAGTGAAATCCTGTCAGGAATAAGGTTCACCCTGCAGTTGTACTTAAATGGTTAACCTTGCCATTGGCATTTTTTTACTTCTTACCCCAAATTCCTGTTAAAAATATTTAACCTGTGATTGAATAAATCAACGTTCATTTTTATGATGATGAGGGGAATTAGGAAAAACCTGAAAATCAGTTTTTGATTAACTGGTTAAGGTTGGCACTGAATATGTTGGAAAAAACACGGACGGCTCAAGAATCAAGAATAATACTAGAGAGAATCTGCCTAGCAGCAATATTGGCTTATTTTTCCTAATACACTGCTCGCAAGCCATTGGAGAAAACAACTATGCTTAATATTGGCAAGCAAGAACTGCAAGCGACATTGCAGCAACTAGACCAAGCTATTTACAACCATGAACAGTGGTCCAAGGATCTCGCCCGTTCGATAATCTGTCGATTGCCCTACGATAATCGAGATATAGCGGATGATGCCCATCATCAGTGTCGCTTCGGCCAGTGGTATTACGGTAATCGGCCTCAGGCACTTCGCGATCACCCTGCATTCGTGGCGATCGAGACTGAGCACCGCCACATGCATCAGCTTGGAGCACGGTTGCTTCTTGCCGCTGCAAACGAAGCGCTAGGGTCTCCGCGGGACTATGACAGTTTCACAAATGCTGCTGACCGCCTGCATCTGGAAGTTTATTCGCTCAAGCAGGAACTCGAGGAGTTACTCAATAATCGCGACGCATTAACAGGCGCTGAGAACCGCACCAGCATGCTCACCCGGCTGCGGGAACTACGTGAGTTGGTCAAGCGCGGCATTCAGGAATGCAGTATCGTGATCATGGACTTGGACCATTTCAAAACGGTCAACGATACCTATGGCCATCCCGCTGGCGACCAGGTGCTCGTGGCCTGGGTGAGTTACATCAAGCAACATCTGAGGCCCTACGACAGAGTGTACCGTTATGGAGGTGAGGAATTTCTACTGTCCTTTCCGAGTACCAATCTTCAGACCGTCCAGGATATCATCGAACGCATACGCAAGGGGCTTTCTGCAGTTGCAATCGGCGCGGACGAAACAAAGACGATCATGGTTACTGCATCATTCGGGATTACCATGCTCGAACCGAGCGTCAGCGTTGAGGAGTCGATCAATCGCGCGGACAGCGCATTGTATGCAGCCAAGAAGGCCGGGCGCAACCGTGGTTGCATCTGGGATCCTACTATGGCACCTATTCAGGATGGAGGAGACGCTCATCAGGACGCAATCGCCGGAGAGATCGGAGAGAAGAACTGAACTGCGAAGATTCTGACTGTGAACCTCGGATTTAATAAAATTTCTTATGTCTGAATTGGCTGCTTACATTTGAATTACCACAATTCAGAGAACCTCGAAAATCCTAATTTTTTTTTAATCTTTCCTTCAGCGGGCATCCCAATGTTTTAAATCCCTTCCTCGTTTCCCGTCTGTCTTTCGTCTTCTTCTGAGGTCTGTAGATCCTCAAAGGCCTGACGCACTTTATCCAGTTCGTGCCGGTATCCTTCGGCATCACCATATTCCAGGAACTTGCTGTAACGGCTGTGGAAACCACTTGTTCGTCTCGCGTGTTTGATCGGACACCAGTATTGTTCTGTTCTTCCCGCTATCTCATGGATATAGGCGATCAATCCGTTGAAGTAGCCGCAGTAGATACAGTTCAGTTTTTCAATACCATTGAGGTAGCTGAGGGCATGCCGGTCGATGACAATGTACCTGCTCCGTTTGACCTTGGGAATCTTGTAGATGGGAAAGCAGACGGCCTGGAACAGGGAGACAAGGAGGTCCAGGAACAGGGCAGGAAAGAGGCAGGACCAGATAAAGGGTATGGTGAGGATGTTGAGGAGTTCCGCCTCCTTCAGATAAAGGGAAATCCTGGTGGCAAAGAGTTTGTGCTGCCTTTTGATCTCTTTGTCAAAGCGTATTTTTTTGCCTTGGATCTTGTAAGAATACTCAGCCTGCTTCTTCTGGATTTCCTGGGCCAGCTCCTGCTCAAGTTTTTTAATGGTCTCGATCAGGCTTTGCAGTTTATTATTCATTGGGGTCTTATCCTAATGTCTATGAAAAGAGAGCAGAACAAAGTTTTCTGTGCTTTGTTCTGTGCTGGCTTAGTGTGGGGCACTGACAAGGTGTGTCTTGATTTTATTTGCTGATGATGGTGGCCATCACTCGGCGATTTTGCTGCCGGCCTTCTTCTGTGGCATTGGAGGCAATGGGTTGTGAAAATCCATATCCTGCGGTGCTGAGGCGGGCAGGGTTGATGTTGAACTGTTGGACCATGTACCTCTTTACACTTTCTGCCCGTTGCCGTGAAAGGGTGGTGTTGTATCTCTCTGAACCCATGTCGCAGGTATGACCTTCCAGAGTGATGGATATCTGCGGATGTTCAGCCAGAAAACTGCCGATTTCATCAAGATTGTTTTTTGCGTCCGGGCGGATGGTGTCCCGGTCAAAGTCAAATTTCACATTGAGCAGGAAGGATACCGGTGGAGGGGAGTTCTTTTCAAAGAAGACTTTTTCGATAAACTCATTTATCCCTAGGGTGCTGGCAAGCGTATTTCCGGTGGTGACAAAACCGCACTCCCCGGCCCTTGCAACTGCCGCCATGGTATTCTGACCTGCGGCGGCATCGCCAATAAGAATGGTGTAGATGCATAGTCTGTCACCATAAGCAGCCTTTAACCGGGACGCAGCCTCTTCTGGATATGTCTTGTCGGCAGAGACCTGCAGGCCATCACTGATGACTATCAACGCGATATTTCCCACAGTGTCCTTTAATGTCTCTACGCTCTTGACCAAGGGAATACTTATGGGGGTCAGGCCCTTTATCTGCACACTCTTCACTGCCTGAGCAAAAGCAGGCGGGGTGTAATCGGCCATGCCGTAAATGAGACTGTCATTTGCCAAAATATCTCTGGTCACAACAGTGTCGCCAATAATGTGCAGGCCAGCCTTGAGCTTCAGGTCGCTGATGGCTTGATTCATTCCAAGGATAATATTTCTGGACTGGTCAAATTTCTGGCTGCCGTTGTAGGTATCCCACATAGAGGATGAACCATCAAAAATAACCAGGAGATTGTCAACCTTCTGCTGGTATCCCTTACTTAGCAGTTCCTGATGATTGCTGTTGATGAAAAGACATTGTTTCTTCGGGGCACAACCACAGCTCAACCCCACGATAAAAAAGAGCAAAATAATTATTAATCGTTTCAACTTGTTGTCCATGCAGATTTGAAGGTTGGATGATATTCTACGCCATAAATAATCGATTGCGGACTATACGTTATTTTGTAAAAATAAAGCAAGGAGATAAAAAAAACGTTACGACTTGGCAGTGAGGGTGCATTGTTGGGTCTTTTGGTGTATAATAATTAAAATCTCTCTCGAAAGAGCGCCTTGCTCAGTGTCTCCTGCCTCCTGGTTGGAGAAAGTGAGATTGAGACTTATGGTATCCCATCAACGTATTGTATCCCTTGCTGGTTCATGAAAAGAATTCCGATTGTCGGATTGCATATAAAAGGAAGAAATGTCAACGCACTCTATAGTTGCCCTGGTTGGGCGTCCCAATGTGGGAAAATCAACCCTCTTTAATCGTATCACCAAATCCAGACAGGCCATTGTTGACGCGACTCCGGGTGTCACCCGTGACCGTCATTATGCGCGGGTGGTCTGGGACGAGAAGATGTTCATGCTGGTGGATACCGGAGGCATTGATGATAATCCCGAGGATCTGATGGTGGATCATATCAGGGAACAGGCCATGGCAGCCATTGAAGAGGCTGATATTATTATCTTTCTCATGGATGGTCGGCAGGGCGTCATGCCCGCAGACCTTGAGGTGGTGGATCTGTTGCGTCGCACCGATAAGACCATTTTTCATGTGGTGAACAAGATCGACAGCCCTGAACAGGAATTGAAACTACTTTCTCCTTTTTATGAGTTGGGGGTGGAGCCCTTGTGGTCGCTCTCCGGTGAGCATAGTTTCGGTTTTTATACCCTGATGGATGCCTTGAATAAAGAGCTGAAAGTGAATGAGGATGAAGTTGCTCTGCCGGAAAATACCATCAAGGTAGCCTTTTTCGGACGTCCCAACGTGGGCAAGTCGTCTATGATTAATCAGATACTTGGCCAGGAGCGGATGGTGGTCTCTGATATCTCCGGCACAACGCGAGATGCTGTGGATACCCTGCTCAGTTATGACCAGTATAATTATCTGCTCATAGATACAGCCGGCATTCGCCGGAAGGGAAAGACTACCGAAAAGCTGGAGAAGTTCAGTATCCTGAAAGGACTCTCCTCCATGGAGAAATGTGATATTGCCGTGGTCCTGATTGATGCCGGTGAAGGGATTACTGAGCAGGATACCACGGTGATCGGCTACACCCAGGATCAGGGACGGGGGCTTATTATCCTGGTGAATAAGTGGGATCTGATTCAGGATGATAAAAAGAAACAGGAACATCTGTGGTCGGAGATAGCACGGGCCTTGCCCTTTGTCGGATTTGCCCCTATTCTCCATGTCTCGGCGCTCACCGGCTATGGGATTAAAAGGCTTTTTCCGACGATCGGGGCAGTGTATAAACAGTTTACGGCTAAATTCCCCACGTCAGCTCTGAACCAGTTGCTTCAGGATGCCGTGGTGGCCCATAGTCCGCCCATTTATAAGAATAAGCGGCTCAAGTTTTATTTTACCTCACAGATTGGAACCAAACCGCCGCAATTTGTGATCATGAGTAACAGCTCCAAGGGGGTCCATTTTTCCTATCAGCGTTATCTGACGAACCGTTTTCGGGATGGGCTGGGTTTGGACAAGGTGCCTGTGCAGATAGTGATTCGTGATAAGAATAGGGATAGAGAGGAGAAGAAGTAGGTCTGTTTTTGTCTCAGAGAAGAAAACAGAGGGAACTCAAAAACAATTCAAAGGAGGAACAATTATGGGTAAGGAACAGAATACCAAGAAAGAAGTGAAGAAAGAACCCGCGAAGAGCATGAAGGAAAAAAAAGCGGCCAAGAAGGCGAAGAAAGAAGATAAGAAGGGGCAGATGCCATAACAGTATGAATAATCAGCAACCGAATAATCCTTTGCATGGTGTCACTCTTGAGATGATTATTACCCGTCTGCTGGAGAAGTATGGCTGGGAAAAAATGGGCAGGAAGATCAAGGTGAAATGTTTTGTCTGTGAGCCAAGCATCCAGTCCAGTCTGGTGTTTCTGCGAAAAACGCCATGGGCCAGGAAAAAGGTTGAGGATTGGTATATCCGTAATTTTGTCAAGGAGTGGAAGGAGGTTCAGAAATAGATTCATTGAGTTCTGAACCTCCTGATATCTTTGCCTGCATCAGCCGCATGATAGGTGTGCCCATACAAAGGCCATAGCCAGAAAGGAACCGGCCAGACCCCACCAGAAATCCCCCCAGCTCCAGTGGCCCTTGCTCCACAGGTCCAATCCCTCTTTTAACACCGTCACCACAATCCCGGCACAGAACAACGGCGTCCAGTAGATGCCGGCCATGGTCAGGAAAAATCCCCAGAAAAAATGGACCTGCAGGTCAAGCCTGAAGAGGTCCATGATCATATTTCCATAGCGCTGATATCTTGCCAGGATAAACCCGGAAGGCTTATTGACAGGCAAACTATTACCCCCTGGCTTGGGCCATGGCCTTCTGAAAAGGCTCAGCTGAGCGTTTGATCACGTCATCAGAGATGCAGAAGGCGAGGCGGAAATAACCCGGAGCGCCGAATCCGCATCCCGGGACCGCCAGGATCTTGTGCTCCTGGAGGATGGCGCAGAAGGCCACATCGTCGGCGATGGGTGACTTGGGGAAGATATAAAAAGCACCTTTGGGGGGTACAAAATCATACCCTGCCTCAGTGAGGATTGTGCAGAACAATTCGCGTCTGCGGGTGTAGATTGAGCTGTCAACGCTCACATCCTGAAGCTTGGCCACCACTCGCTGCATGAGGGCGGGGGCATTAACAAAACCGAGGATGCGGTTGGCAAGCGTAAGGGCGCCAAGCAGGACAGCCTTCTCCTCTATCTCCGGATGGACAGCCAGATAGCCGATGCGTTCACCCGGCAGGGAAAGGTCCTTGGAGTAGGAAGAAAGGACAATACTGTTGTGGGTGGCTTGGAAGACGCTACCAACTTCGTGATTGTCAAAGACGATCTTGCGGTAAGGCTCGTCGGCAATGAGGTAGATGGTGGTCCCAAATCTTTTTCCTGTCTCGTCCAGCAGTTTCCCAAGAGCGTTGAGAGACTCCTGTGAGTAGATCTGGCCGGTGGGGTTGTTGGGAGAATTGATAAGAATGGCTTTGGTTTTATCGGTGAGGGCCGCTGCAATGGCAGCAAGGTCAAGGTTGAATTCCAGGTCGGTTGCCACGATCTTGCTGACTCCTCCATGGTTATCCACATAGAAGTTGTATTCGACAAAATAGGGGGCCAGCAGGATGACCTCATCACCTGGGTTGAGCAGTGATTTCATGACGATATTTATGGCGCCGGCCGCTCCACAGGTCATCAGCATGTCATTGCCTTGGACCGTGATGTCTTGTTCGAGCGACATTCTGGCGGCTAAATTCTCACGAACCCAGAGGTAGCCTCCATTGGGCATATAGGCGTGGACGCCGGGTGACTGGTCGGCTGCAAGTTCCTTGATCACGGTGGTAAATTCAGGAGGCGGCGGAACATCGGGATTGCCCAGACTGAAATCAAAGACATTCTCTGCCCCGAACTGGGCCTTCATCTTGGCCCCTTCCTCAAACATCTTGCGAATCCAGGATGACTTTTCGGCAAAAGTACGCATTTTATTGGAAATAGACATGATTCTCCTTTATCTCTTGCTTCGTTTATCGTTTTTTGAAATATTCGTAGGCCACATTAATCTCTTTCATCTTCTCTTCTGCAACTCTGCGGAACTCTTCACCCAGGTGCACCACCTTGTCAGGATGATATTTCATGCTCAGGGTTCGATAGGCCTTTTTGATTGTCTCCATGTCAGCCCCTGGTTCCAGACCGAGCACTGCATAATAGTGGGCCGATGAATCCCGAGTGGTCGTACCGGGATGCTGCCGCCGGTACATGTATTTTGCCTCAATGGTCCGCTGGTCATAAGCAGTGATCTGCAGATAGACGGCAATATTGCGTGCTATCGTAAGCTCTGCTTCCGGAACTTCACTCTTGGTGTAGAGGATCTGGTAGACCAACTCCAGCAGGATAAGTCTTGGTTCATAGGCAAAAGTGGTTCTGAATTCCTGGAGTAGGGATTCCAGGGACTGGGTGGAGGCAACGGCCTCTTTGATCATATCCTTGACCCAGAACATCTGGTCCTGAGAGTAACGGAGGTTATACTGGAAAAAGCGCTGAATAGTGGAGATCTCTTCCTTGGTGATTTTACCGTCGATCTTGGCAATATTGATCAGGACCTGGATCAGCAGCCAGACAAACCGGTTGTGGCTTTCACTCTGAGATGCTTCATAAGTGGAAACCTTTTTCTGTACCCAATAGGTGAAACCCCAGAAGATGGCAATAAAGATAAGTACACCTGCCATCCCGGAAAAGATGAGGGCGCCGACAAAATTAAGCAGAGCAGGGGCGCCGCCGGTGATCAGGATAATGAGGGCCAGGAGCAGTAGACAGCCGCCGCATCCAGGTTGTTTATGTTGTTGATAAGGCATCGGGATATTGATTTAAGGTGATTTGTGGGGAAAGGCGGTTATCTGCCTTCTTTTTCTTGAAACAGCGCTTCGACAAATTCATTGGGGTCAAAGTCACGCAGGTCTTCGAGCTGTTCGCCAATGCCGATAAAGCGGATGGGGATCTTCAGCTCACGGCAGATATTGACTACAATCCCACCCTTGGCTGTGCCGTCCAGTTTGGTTAGAGTCAGGCCGGTGATGTCAACCGTAGCGTTAAAAAGTTTTGCCTGCGAGATGGCATTCTGGCCGGTGGTGGCGTCAAGGATCAGCATGACCTCATGGGGCGCGTCTGCTATTTTTTTGCCTATAACCCGTTTGATCTTCTTCAACTCTTCCATCAGGTTTACTTGGGTGTGAAGACGTCCTGCCGTGTCAACAATGACTACATCATAGTTTTTGGCCAGGGCTATGTCCATAGCATCATAGACTACAGAGGAAGGGTCCGCACCTTCATGCTGAGAGACAACCTGCACATTGTTGCGTTCACCCCATATCTTTAACTGGGCGACTGCCGCCGCCCGGAAGGTGTCTGCTGCCACCAAGAGTACGGATTGTCCGGCATTGGTGAATTTGTGGGTGATTTTGCCGATGGTTGTGGTCTTGCCGACTCCATTGACCCCAACCACCATGATGATAAAAGGACCTTTGTCCGGCATGACCAGTTCAGCAGGTCGGTCTGATTCCGTGATAAAGGAACGGATTTTCTCTTTAAGCACTTTTTTGAGCGTCTGCGGGTCAGAAAGTTCCTTGCGCTTGAGCTTGCGCCGGGCCTCGTCCAGAAGTTCCTGGACAGTATTGATCCCCAGATCGGCGGTGATCAGGATTTCTTCCAGGTCATCGAGGAGTTCCTTATCGATTTCTTTTTTACCAAGAAAAAGAGTGTCAATGCGATATACCAGGGATTCTTTGGTCTTGGTCAATCGTTCCGAGAGTCGCTGGAACATGGAGCTGCTTTTTTTGCCGGGGCTGGCCTCTTTTTTCGGAAGATCAGAGAAAGACGATGTCTGTGGCAGGGGTTCGATGGATGCAGGCGGTTCCTGAGTATCTTCCAAAATTAAGGGAGGGGGCTCAAGGGAAATATCACCTGTAAGCGAAGGTTCGGCTTGGTCTGGCTCTGTCTGATCGAGGTGCTCCTGATCTGGAGCTGGAATCTGTTCTTCTTTTTTACCAAATTTTTTCTTGAACCAGCCGAGCATACGAAAGTCCTTTAAGACGTTTAAATGTCTTTATTGAGATGTCACTTTTTTGTGATCATGGATTACAGTTTAAAAAAAATATATTACGGTCAGGAAAGGAAGAAAGCAACAAAAACAGTATTCTTAGGATATCTGACAGGGTATTTTTCAGGATTTTATTTGCATTTACAGATATCAGGATTACTGTACGAAGAATTGCAGTCACACTGTTCCGGGATGAGCCGGTTGGCTTACCTTTACTTGTGATCCATAGCAATAAACATTATTTCTTAAAAGTAAACGTTTGCTTTTTATCTCAATATTACAAGGGGAAGTACTATGTCGAGTTCGTGTGGATCAAGCAGTTCCTGCTCAAGCAGCAGTTGTAGTAGTCAGGAATCACAGCAGGCCAAAATGGCTCAGCAGGAGAATGCCATTACCCGGTCACTGGGGAAAATTAAACACAAGATTCTGGTCATGAGCGGCAAGGGCGGGGTTGGTAAATCCACAGTCTCTGTCAATCTGGCCTTGGGATTGGCGAAAAGAGGCCATCAGGTGGGGTTGATGGATGTGGATCTTCATGGCCCGGATGTTATCCGGATGTTGAACATGAAGGGGAGTATGGAGCCACCCGCGACTCCTGATGCCTTGGTGCCACCGTTGAAGTACAATGATAATCTGAAGGTCGTTTCCCTCGAATATATGATGAAGGACAGGGACGAGGCCATTATCTGGCGCGGCCCTCTGAAGATCCAGGCTATCCGTCAGTTTGTTGCCGATATGGATTGGGGCGAGCTTGATTACCTGATTATTGATGCCCCTCCGGGAACCGGTGATGAGCCTCTGTCCGTGGCTCAGACCATTCCCAATGTCACGGCCATTGTCGTAACCACTCCTCAGAAGGTTGCCCTGGCCGATGTGCGAAAGTCCATCAATTTCTGCAAGACAGTGGAGATGGAGATTACCGGTGTAATTGAGAATATGTCCGGTTTTGTCTGCCCCCATTGTAATCAGACTGTTGATATCTTTAAAACCGGCGGCGGTGAAGAGTTGGCCCGTGATTTTGATCTGCCGTTCCTGGGCCGGGTTCCCATGGATCCGAAGGTGGTTATTGCCGGTGATGATGGAGTGCCATATCTTTCATCCGATGCTGTCAGTCCGGCCACCAAGGCTTTTGACGCAGTGGTGACCGCTGTGGAAAACCGTCTGCCTCCTTTGGCTGCAGCAAAACCTGCACTGAACATGGCGGCTGCCACCAGCAGTTGTGGATGTGGTGGCGGTGGGTGCAATCCTGCCAAATGTGATTGCTGATCAAAGAGTGACTTGGAAGTAGGAAGTGGTGAATAGTAAAAAGAGAACAGGAAGAGTGGAGTGTCAAACCTTTTTTCTGTTCTCTTTTTTTTTGTGAATTATTTCTAATATATAACTGATATGTTTATTAAACAACTGACTGTTGGGGAAATGGGTGTCTGCTGTTACATTGTCGGCTGCGTAAAGACCGGTAAGTGTGCGGTGATTGATCCCGGCGGTGATGAAGAACAGATTCTCTCTGAGGTGAAGCGAGCGAATCTTACCATTGACTATATTATTGCCACCCATGGACACCCCGATCATGTCTGCGGCAACAGGCGGCTCAAGGAGGCCAGTGGTGCGCCCATTGTCATGCATGAGGCGGATGCGGTATTTTTTGCCCGGCCGGAGGTGGTGAAATATTTTTCCATGCTCGGGCTTGAAGCCTCGCCTCCTGTTGATATCCAGGTTCTGGGCGGTGACGTGATTACCATTGGTGAGGAAAAACTGCAGGTGATTCATACCCCGGGACATACCCCCGGTGGTATCTGTCTGTACAATGCACCGGATCTTTTTACCGGTGATTCCCTCTTTGTTGGTGGTCTTGGCCGTACTGATTTCCCTGGTGGTTCCCATGGAGAGTTGATTGAAGCGATTACCACCAAATTACTGACTTTGCCGCCGGAGACTGTGGTCTGGCCGGGACATGGTTATGGTGGTAATCGCTCCACCATCGCTGAAGAAAAAAGATCGAATCCTTATATCCGTTAAGGGCAGAAAATCAGGGGGGTTAATCTTTGATTTCCTGGTGTCCTCTCGCTTAGCCGGCCACCCATGGCTCTTATTTTCTATCCTCTGACTTTCTGATACTCATGCGTGAAATTGTTCTCGGCACCGCCGGCCATGTTGATCATGGCAAGACCAGCCTGATCAGGGCCCTGACCGGTATTGAAACAGACCGGCTCAAGGAAGAAAAAAAACGTGGAATCACCATTGAGCTGGGTTTTGCCTATCTGGATCTGCCTTGTGGTCATCGCCTGGGGATTGTCGATGTGCCCGGTCATGAAAAGTTTGTCAAGAATATGGTTTCCGGGGTCATGGGAATGGATCTGGTGGCTTTTATCGTGGCGGCTGATGAGGGGATCATGCCCCAGACCAGGGAACATTTTGAAATCTGTCGTCTGCTTGGGGTGAAAGAAGGCATTATCGTTATCACCAAGAAAGATATGGTGGAAGCAGAGTGGCTGGATATGGTGGAAGAGGAGGTGCGTGATTTCTGTGTAGGGAGCTTTCTGGAAGAGGCCCCTCTGTTGCGCGTCTCATCCACCACTGGCGGGGGAATTGCCGAGCTGAAAGAAGAGCTTGACCGTTTTGTCGGCAGGCAGGAGCTCAAAGAAGTTTATGGCCCGTTTCGTCTGCCGGTTGATCGGGTCTTTGCCATGAAAGGTTTTGGGGCGGTAATTACCGGGACATCCATTTCCGGACGCGTCGCCATTAGTGAAGAGTTGCGCTTTTACCCCTCTGAGCTGATTGCCAAGGTGCGTGGTCTGCAAGTTCATTCCCAGTCTGTAGAAGAGGTTGAGGCCGGACATCGGACGGCAATTAATCTCCAGGGGGTTGATACTGCACTTATCGAACGGGGAATGGTGGCGGCAACTCCAGGTTCTCTGCAGCCAGGTTTCATGCTCGATTGCGACTTCCTTTATCTTGCTGCCAATGAAAAACCGCTCAAACACCGAACCAGGGTGCGTATCCATCTGGGGACGGCCGAGGTCATGGGCCGTATCTCCCTGCTGGAACAGGATGAATTGTTACCGGGTGATACTGTTGCAGTCCAGCTTCTTTTTGAGGAATCCATAGCCGTCTGGCCAGGGGATCGATATGTGGTGCGCAGCTATTCTCCGGCGACGACCATTGGCGGCGGCAGAGTGCTGGGAAATCAGCCGGCACGGAAGAGGAAACGGGCTACAGAATACGATCGTCAAGTGAATGGTAAGGTCTTTCAGATCCTGCAACATGGAACCGTTGAAGAGCAGATTCTCCTTTTCCTGGAGGAGAGTCAGACGACCGGGTTGACCGCCGATGAACTCTCTATTCGTATTGGCCTCTTTGGCAAGCAGTTGAAAAAGGTGATGACCAACCCCCTTTCAACCCGGAAGATAGTGGTGGTTGATTCCGCATCCCAGCGTTATCTGGCCAAGACGGTTAGTGATAGGGTGGAAGAGACCTTGCTCGCCACCCTTACCGCCTTTCATCGTGACAACCCTCTGCAGAGCGGCCTGTCGAAAGAAGAGTTGCGTTCCGGGTTTGGCAGAAGAGTGGAACAGAAGGTTTTTCAGTTCTGCCTGGGTGAACTGTTGAAAAAAGAGCTTGTTGTTCAGGAGGAGTCGGTGGTGCGGCTCACCACCCACCGGGTTGCCCTGCAGGCGGATGAGAAGGCCCTGCAGCACGATCTGGAGGAGTGGTATCGACAGAAAGGTCTGGCCACAGCCACTATCCGTGAGAGTATGGAGCATTTTGCTGATGCCCCGGAAAGCATGGTCAAGGAGGTGCTGGCTTTGCTGCTGCGGCAGGGTCAATTGGTTAAAATCAGCGAGAGCCTCTATTATCATGTCGACACTATCAATTCCCTGGCTCAGGATCTCATTGCCTTCATCAACCGTGAGGGAGAGATTGACGCCCCGCGCTTCAAAGAACTGACCGGTCTGACCAGAAAGTTTTCCATTCCTTTGCTTGAGTATTTTGATAAAATTAAACTGACCATTCGTGTTGGTGATACCCGGGTCCTGCGTAAAAAAGTTTCCTAATCGTATCTCTGTTTTCAGTCCTTGGCTAAAGGAGGGTTGCTTCCTATGAAAAAGGTCATTACAACAGAAAAACAACCGATCAAACTCTGGCTGGACGATATTGAATCGGGGGCCTTCGAGCAGGCGAGAAACCTCGCCAATCTTCCTTTTGTCTTTCAACACGTTGCCTTAATGCCGGATGCCCATCAGGGCTATGGCATGCCCATTGGTGGGGTGATGGCCTCTGAAGAAGTGGTGATCCCCAATGCGGTGGGGGTTGATATCGGTTGCGGCATGTGTGCGGTGCGGACTTCGCTCACCACCATCTCCACGGAACAATTGAAAGGGGTGCTGACTGAGATCAGAAGGACGGTTCCCTTGGGTTTCAGCCATCATAAAAAGAAGCAGGATTCGAGGTTAATGCCCAAACCAGATGTCTCTCTGGATCAGCTGACCATTGTTTCCAGGGAATATCAGTCCGCGCTCACCCAGCTTGGGACGCTGGGGGGCGGCAATCATTTCATCGAGATCCAGAAGGGCGATGACGGGCGTATCTGGCTGATGGTCCATTCCGGCAGCCGCAATATTGGTTTCAAGGTTGCCAACTATTATAATCAACTGGCGGTGAATCTGAATCGGCAGTTGGGGGCCAATATCCCAAAAAGCTGGCAACTGGCATTTTTACCCATCAGCAGCTTCGAGGCTCAGACGTATCTCCAGGAAATGCGCTACTGTGTTGCTTTTGCCTTTGCCAATCGGAAGATGATGATGGAGCGGGTCAAGGATGCCCTCTTGTCCGTGGTGCAACCGGTGTTCTTTGAGTCGATGATCAATATTGCCCATAATTATGCGGCCATGGAACTTCATTTTGGCAGGAATGTATTGGTCCATCGCAAAGGGGCAACCAGGGCCCAGGCCGGCGAGATCGGTATTGTCCCCGGATCTCAAGGAAGTCCCAGTTATATTGTGAGGGGCAAGGGAAATCCTGAAAGTTTTGAGTCCTGTTCTCATGGAGCTGGAAGAAAGATGGGTCGCAAGCAGGCCCAGCGGCAGCTTGATCTGGCCCACGAAAAGAAACGCATGGATGATCAGGGAATTATCCATGCCGTCCGTTCTGTAGGCGACCTCGATGAGGCGCCGGGCTCCTACAAGGATATCGATGAGGTGATTGACAATCAGCTCGATCTGGTGGAGGTGCTGGTGGCCCTGCGTCCTCTAGCGGTGATCAAGGGGTGATGTTTTTTTGGGTGACACATTGACTCTGCGTTTGTTATCCTTTGCGCTCATCAAAAGGTTACCTCCTTAGTTGGCTTGGTTTAGCTGTTAAAGTTTTGATAGTATAACTTTTTTTATATTGTTTTGTTGTTTGTTTGCAATGTTTAGGTATTACTTCTCACCCTGTCAAAAATTTAAAAATATCACTCGAACTGTTTTACAATATGAAGCATAACCCTGAAAAATCGATTCGTTGCAGGATACTGATACCTTTATCCCTGACCATTACAGCTCTTTTCTGCACTTTTATCTACAGCACGTATCAGATCCGTGCCGAGCAGAACCTGATCGATATGCGCCATCACTACGAGGTTACCCAGGCATACGTCGATGTGTCACAGGCCCAGCGTGAGACGTTGCTGCTCAATCTTATGATCGAAATATCGCGCAACACTCAGTTGCGCCAGGCGATGATGGCCAACGACCGTGATACCCTTTACCAGCACTCCCTGCCGCTGTTTAATCAGCTCTTCCAGGCCCACGGAATCTCGCACTTTTACTACCATACGCCGGCTGCTACGACCTTGCTCAGGGTCTACAGCCCCGATGAATTCGGCGATCAAGTGGTCCGCAAGACCTTTTTACAGGCGGCCCACAGCCAGAAATTTGCCTTTGGGTTGGAACTCGGCAGATTCGGTATGCCGACATATCGGGGCGTTTTTCCGTGGCGAGTGGCAGATAAGTTGATCGGGTATATTGAGCTGGGGATCGAAGTCGATTACGTCCTCAAGCAACTGCAATCGATTGTCAAACAAGATTTCATGATCACCCTTGACAAACAGCAGCTTGATCGTGAGCAGTGGGAACTTGGCCGGAAGCACTCTGGCCGCTTGAATAACTGGGATTTATTCAGCGACCAGGTGATTGCCTATCAAACCCTGCCTGATTCAAGCAACATGAGTAAAATCAAACTGTTGGCCGTGAAGAGCCTTGCTGCGGAGGAAGCATACAACGACATGGCTATCGATCAGCAGGTCTATCGCATCAAGGGCTTTCCATTGTTCGATTTTTCAGGCCAGTTGATTGGCGGTTTCTATGTGTTGCATAATGTCACGCAGCAGATAACCTCCTTTAAGGCGTTCCTCGTACCTATTATTCTGGCGAGTACCAGTCTGTGTCTGGTGCTGTTTTTCTTCGCTTATATCGTGCTGGGCAGAATGGACCAGAAGTTGGCGGTTACTCGGCAACGCCTCAATGATGAAGTCGCTAACGTCACGCTGGCCAACCGGCAACTGGAAGAGGAGATCGGTAACCGGCGCCAGGTCGAATCGAAACTGCAGCTTCTCAACCAGACACTGGAAGAGCGGGTTGCGCAACGCACGGTGGCGCTGGTAGAGTTGAATCGGGAGTTGCAGGAAACACAGGCAACTATTCTACATCAGGACAAGATGGCCTGTATCGGTCAGCTTTGCGCCGGCATCGCCCACGATATCAACAACCCGATCGGTTTTGTCAGTCATAATTTGGGCACCTTTGAGCGTTATCTGGAACGTTTGAACCAATTTTTTACCCTGCAGATAGAACTGATCAAACGCCGAGGCGATAAGGAGATGGTTGCCGCCTGCATGAAAGGGCGGCAGGATTTCCGCATCGATGAGATGCTGCGTGAGATGTCGGTCATGCTAGCGGAATGCCGCGACGGCACCACTCGCATCAGCCAGACCGTACAGGGTCTGCGCAACTTTTCGTGCAAGGAAATCCCGCGGCGCGAATTTATTGATCTGCATCAATGTATCGACAGTACCCTTGCGCTTATTCGTCACGAGCTGCACACCAAGATCGAAGTTGTGCGCAACTACGGGGACATTCCCCGATGTTACTGCTGCGCCGGGCAGATGAACCAGGTGTTTCTAAATCTGTTTATTAACGCCACCCAGGCCATTACCGGGCCGGGGAAAATTCAAATTCAGAGCTGGGCCGAAGACAAGAAGATTTGGATTACCATCAGCGATAACGGCTGCGGCATCTCCCCCGACAAGCTCGAACACATCTTCGAACCCTTTTTCACCACCAAAGAGATCGGTGTCGGTACCGGTCTCGGCCTGAGTATTGTCTACGACATTGTCACCCGCCATAAGGGTATCATCGATGTTGCCAGCAAACTAGGCTCGGGAACCACCTTCACCCTGTGCATGCCTCTTGATATGAGAGCAAAACTACGTGACCCGAACGCAGCGGCCCTGTTCTCAGCAAATCTGATCCGTACCGAAAATGGTGACCACCGTGACTGAGAAAAAAACACACCTTCTTTATGTGGATGACGAAGCGGCCTACCGCAATATTTTTTGTCGGGAAATGGGGGAAGATCAGCGCGTTACGATTGAAACCGCTGCGGATGGCCCGACTGCCCTGCGCATGCTCGAAACCAGGCGCGCCGACATCGTCCTGACCGATCTGAGCATGCCCGGCATGGATGGCATCACCCTGCTGCAGGAAATTCACCGGCGCTATCCTGAGATTTTCGTCTTGATTCTTACCGGTGTCAATTCGGCCCATGAAGCGGTCCGGGCGATGAAGGCTGGCGCCTACGACTATATCCTCAAGCCGTTCGATGTCACCACGCTGCAGATGCAGCTGGAAAAAATCCTCCAGCATCGCCATCTGCTTGACAATAATAAAGAAGGGCAAAACGAGGCCCATTTTGAACAGCTGGTTGGCCAGGACCCCGCCATGTATGAACTGTTCGAGGGGATCAGACGCATCGGCCCGACCAATATCACGGTCCTGATTCGCGGTGAAAGCGGCACTGGTAAGGAACTGATTGCCGCCGCCATTCACGCTCGCAGTGCCCGTCGGGACCAGATATTTGTCCCGGTCAACTGCGCCGCCCTTACCGAGGGCCTCATCAACAGCGCCCTGTTCGGCCATGAAAAAGGTGCCTTCACCGATGCTGGAGCTCGAAAAATAGGTTTTTTCGAGCTTGCCCAAGGCGGCACCATCTTTCTCGACGAAATCGGAGAGATCCCCTTGCAGACCCAGGTCGCCCTGCTGCGGGTGCTCGAGTTGGGCACCTTTCACCGGGTCGGCGGCACCGAAACCATCCAGGTCGATACCCGCATTATCTGTGCCACCAACAAAGATTTAGAGGCCGCTATGCGCGAAAAAATATTCCGCGAAGATCTTTTCTATCGGCTCAATGTCGTCACCCTCACCGCGCCGCCTCTACGTGATCGGCAATCCGACATCCCGCTGCTCGTCAACTTTTTTCTGCGCAAGTTTAACCGCGAGAGCGGCAAGCAGATCAGCTTCGTCGACCAGGCTACCATGAACCGGCTCTGTGCCTACCGCTGGCCGGGTAACGTGCGTGAGCTGTCCAATGCCATCGAGCGCGCCGTGGCCTTCTGTCCCGGCAGCGAATTGCGTCTCAAACATTTCCCCGCCGAACTGCAGCACGCTGTCGTTGCTGAGAAAGATTTCTCCCTCCAACTGAGCTCCAGCTCCCTGCCCGAAATCGAAGCCGAAGTGATCGGCAAAGTCCTTGAAGAAAAACACTGGAACCTGTCGCAGGCTGCTGAAGCACTCGGCATTGCCCGGGGCACCCTCTACAGCAAAATAAAACATTACGGCATTGTAAAAAACTGATTCATAGTCGTGGGCAGCAACGCCTTTTCTTGACTTGCTGAACTGCACTGTTGAAAATTGAACAGCCGCCGGACGTGGCCCAATTCCGCCCCATCCCACCCCATCCCTCTCTTCTCACGATCAGCCGCTGTTGTTTGCGAGCTGTCGAAATTTGAACAACTTTCTTTGTTTCAGAAATAATACCGAAAACCCATAGGTTAAGCTTGTGCCGAAACTCTTGGTGTTGATAATTGAACAGTTACGGCTCCGTCTGGAACCGGCGTGATTCCAGACTGAGCTCAATAACATGCTGATATTAAACGATGAATAGTTTTTTGTAGATTGGCACTAAAATTGCTTTTAATGAAGAAGACGTCGAAATCATTCATTCTACAATGGATTAAATGTTCCTTTTTTATTTCACGATAACAACGCAAAAGCTGGGGATGGACCATAAGTCCATCGACGAGTGAGTAACGACAAAAAAACAGGGTGGTAGTAACGCCGGGGTGCCGTGAGCCGATGAAGGTGGCGTCTTGAAAGCGAACTGGCATAAAATCTGTAATAAACGTACCACGCAGGAGGCGTTATAATGAAAAAAACAATATTGGCAACAGCTGCCTTTGCTTTATTGGCCAGCAATGCATTTGCAGAAGATAGTGCCCGGACGATCGGCATGTCATTCAGCCCGACCCCGGCACTTCTCGGCAAATCGGTTCAATTTACCTGCAAAGCAACAGGTGAATGGACGAGAAGATTGAGGACGGCGCAGATCTCGGTGTATGACGCCTCTCACTCCACACTTGTGTCCCAGAAGTCAATGGCAATCAGTGGTTTGAGTGCAACCTATAATTACACCGTCCCCACCAACAAAACAACCGGCAACTGGGACTACAAGTGCTATCTGCAGGACAGCCGAAACCATAAAGTGACTAAGACAAGCAATTTTCTTGTTGTGGCTAACAGCACGCCACCACCACCACCTCCCCCCCCGCCACCGCCACCGCCGGTCGAGCCTCCACCAGTAGTTCCACCTCCGGTAGGAAGTATTCCCCAGCATCTGGCCATCTCCAGCTACGACGGACCCTCAACCTGTATTGCCTGCCATCAGGTTGAGGCTCAGGACATGCTGAACAGTCTGCATATGCAATGGTCCGGACCAACAACCAAGTTAAGCAATGCCAGCGGTCAAGTTCTCGGCAAGGCAGTTGGCGGTATCAACACCTTCTGCACCTACGCCCCGTCGTCAAAGGGTGCCTGCTATTCCTGTCATGTACGTGCCGACGGCAATGCCCCTCATCCACCGGATGTCAATGACGTGGATTGTCTCATGTGCCATAGTGATATCTATCAACGCACGACTGTTGCCGATGCGACTAATCCTGTAACCGTCACCGATATCTATGGTAAAGTAAAGACCTACATTTTCGGTGCCCAGGACGCGGAAGGCAACTACACCACCGTTCCCGACTATGCACTCATGCCGGCTGGAACGACTATGGAATCTCTGGCGCAGAACGTCCACAAACCAACCAAGACTTCCTGTCTGCGCTGTCATGCCAAGGCTGGCGGTGGTGACTGGACGAAACGCGGCGACATGGGCCTGAGCACCAAAAATCCCACGGTCACCGAAGACGTACATATGTCCTCCGATACTGGTGGTAAGAATATGACCTGTACTTCCTGCCATGTATCACAGAAACACAAAATCGGCGGTCGCGGCATTGATCTTCGCGCAAGCGAGGCAGCTGAGCCGAAATGTACCACCTGCCATACTACCGCGCCGCACTCAAGCGCTGATTACAACCGTCACTCCCAGGGTCAGGTAGCTTGTCAGACATGCCATATCCGTACATTCGGCAAGGGTGGCGCAACTGAAATGTCCCGTGACTGGTTGAAGCCCGTCTGGAACCCGGCCTTCTGTTCCGGACAGGGTGGTTATGTCGGCGAAGAAGTTAAGGTTGCCAACGTAAAACCTGAGTATCGCTGGTTTGACGGTACCTCTTACGTTTACAATGTTGGCGAAACAATCGCGAAAAATGCGGATGGCACCTACACCATGGCCAAAGCCAATGGCAAGGCTTTTGATGGCAAGTCCAAGATCGTACCGATCAAGGATCACTGGTCAATTATGGCTCTGCACGAAAGCGGTAAGATCATTCCGCCGGTAATCATGGACATGTTCATGACCGGAGATTTTGACAAGTCAGTAGTGGCCGGTATGGAAGAGCAGGGTATGACCGGCAGCTACACCATCGTTAAAACCAATGCCGAGATGTTAATCACCCATGGTGTTGATCCAAAGTCAAAGGCTCCTACCTGTACTGAGTGCCATGACAGCACCGGCAAAACAGTTGACGGCACCAAGATGCTTCCCTATGGAGAACTTGGGTATCATACCTGGCCCGCAAAGGTCGCCAACTGTACCCTTTGTCATGAACAGAAATCCATGTCATGGCAGGCTATGCACAACAAGCATGCGGCAAGTAATGGAGGAGATGTTAAACTGTCGTGCGCAAGCTGTCATACAAGTGAACCAAAAGGTCTTGTTAAACCGACGAGCGATTTGTGCAACGACTGCCACAGCTCCAAATCATGGAGTAACGGCCAAGAACTGCATAAAAAACATATTGAAAAAGGTTATCAATGCGTAAAATGTCATAAGTTCTAACCTGTTGTTCTAGTATCTCTGAAAAAAAAGGATGCCCGTTATTTTGGGCATCCTTTTTTTTTTTATTCTATTGGCACAATAAAGTGCAGTTTGCATAGATTGTAATAAAGAGGGGACAGGTTATCTCATTAACCTTCCTCTGTTATCCTTACTTTGTAACTTCGTTTGCCAACAGGATAGCTGAAAATCATGTCCTGACGTGTCTTGTGTGCTCGGCCCCTCTGTTCATCAAATGGATATGATCTCCTGTCCTGTCAATGGAGAAACACAGTACTCTTCCAGGCAGAGGAATAAACTTCGTTGTAATCTTCCCATTAACCATGATATCTTTTTTTGAGCTTCATATACCTGTTTTTGTCTCGTAAGCAACTGATGACAGAAAAATAGATATTGTGAAGATAGATTGTTTCAGTATTTTATGTAAGATGTCTTCCTGCCGTTCGACGAGTCTCAGGGGTAATATGTTCGACAAAATTCTTGTTATACTGTTCGGACTTACTAACCATCACAGCAGGAGGATGTAATGGTAACAGTAAAAAAAAACTATCGTAGAGAAATCGATATGGGATGATCTGCCCGGCAGATGTTGCGCAAGGCGGAACGAGATGGGCTTGAGACACTGATTGCAAAGATGCTGGTGGCCCTGCGTCCTCTGGCGGTGATCGAAGGGTGAGAGTGGAATTTGGGTATGGGACTTTCTATGTGGGGATTTGAATTTGAGTAAGAACATGATCTCCTTTGAAGCTGTGATCATCGGCATGCAGGGCAGAATACTGGTACAGGATGTCTCTTTTTCCATCATGACCGGGGAAAAGGTGGTCTTGCGCGGCAGATCGGGCAGCGGCAAGACCACCCTGCTCAAGTCCCTGGTCGGTGGGGCGCGGATCACACAAGGGGTTATTCGGGTCAATGGCCTTGCTGTCCTGCCCGAGAACATCCAGCGGATCCGGCAGGATCTTGCCTACATCCCCCAGGAGCCGATCGTCAGCCAGGAGACCGCGGCAGAGGATCTGCTGCTGCCCTTCACCTTCAAGGCCCACAGCGGCAAGGAGCCGACCGCGGCCCAGATTGAGGCGGTGCTTGCCCGGCTTCTGCTTGATCCCGCCATTTTCAGGCAGAAAAGCTCCACCCTCTCCGGTGGCGAAAAGCAGCGGCTGGTCATTGCCCGGGCAATCCTGCTCGACAAGCGGATCTTTCTCGCTGACGAGATCACCTCGGCCCTCGATCCGGAGAGTAAAGATGCAGTCTTTTCTTTTCTCCTGGAGTCTGAGCACACCGTGCTTTCCATCTCCCACGACCCGGAGTGGATTGGCCGTTGCAACCGGGTTTTTACCATCGAGAATGGTATCCTCCGGGAGGAGAAATAATGGAAGCTCTTGATATCCCTCTGGCCAGATTTGCTCTGCTCTACCTCTTGCTGCTTTTGCCTCTTTACTTTCTCCAGCGACTGAAGCTCGGCCTTGGCCGCGAGGTGCTGATGAGTGTTGTACGGATGAGCGTGCAACTCTTTCTGGTGGGGATCTACCTTAAGTACATCTTCGCCATCAACAGTCTCCTGGTCAATATCCTCTGGATCCTGGTGATCATGGTGGTCGCCAACCTGAACATCCTCAAAAAAGCAGGTCTAGCCGTCAGAAAACTTTTCTGGCCCTCGCTGGCCGGAGTGGCCTGCGGTACCCTTGTCGTATTGGGCGTCTTTCTCTTTCTCGTGGTCCGGCCAACCCCTCTCTATGACGCACGCTACATGATTCCCCTGGCCGGCATGCTGCTCGGCAACTGCATGAACGGCAATATCCTTTCCCTGGAACGCTTTTATTCGGGGCTGCGCAAGAGCGAAAGCACCTTCCTCTCCTATCTGCTCATGGGGGCCACCCTCAAGGAGGCGGTCCATCCCTTCATGCGGGAGGCGATACGCAGCTCGCTGGCTCCCACCATCGCCTCCATGATGACCATCGGCATCGTCTCTCTGCCCGGCATGATGACCGGTCAGATCCTGGGCGGTTCCTTTCCGCTGGTGGCCATCAAGTATCAGATCATGATCATGATAGGCATCTTCAGCAGCCTGGTGATTTCCATGGTGGCCAGCCTCTATCTCAGCCTGCCCTTTGCCTTTGACCGGATGCTGATGCTCCGGCCCGAGATCTTTGCCGGCAAGAAAAAAGGCTGAGGAGGGGGAGGATGAAATCCTCTGCCCAATAAAACCCGGGGTTGGGTGAAAGATTCCCGTGCCCTCTTTTTATCTTTGTGATGGGGGGATGTTTTGGGTACGGTAATTCCTATTGCATGGAGTGGGGCGATCACGGAAGTGGTTGTTTTCGTCTCTTTTGGCTTATATCTCCGGCTATCTTTGTTTTCGGCATGATAGTCAGATCTGTAGAATAATTTGGAAGGGTTTATATGGCACAAGTATATTACGCACGTCTCTTGTTGGAGTGTTGGGGAATAAAAGTGGAAGATATACCCACATCCGACAGATCGCGGAAGAAAGAAGCAGACTTTGTTGCGACTTTTGGCACTACGCGGGTACTAATTGAAGAAAAAACGAAGGAAGATAATGCGGAGAATATAACTGCTCGCGCGCAGCAATTAGAAAGTGGTGAAATCTACGCAAAAACAATTCCTCTCGTCCGGAATGAAACTCTGTCGGGCATTATTCGGGATGCAGCCAAACAGTTGCGCTCATCATCCGACAAACCACATGACTTCAGGCTAATTTGGTTTACAGCAACAGGACCAGACGCTGAAGCCAAATATGAGCAATTCATGGCAACCTTGTATGGGCGTACAAATATATTTGAAATGAATTCAGAAGGGTATCTGCGTTGCTATTTCTTCAGAAATAGTGACTTCTACCGTCGGGCATCTGTAGTTGATGGGGCAATTGTTGCTTATACGCACGGTAATTCGATTTCTGCTAAATTGTGTTTAAACCCACTGTCTCCGCGCTTTTCAGAGCTTAGGAGCTCTCCGATCATTGAACCATTCTGCACGGCAATAGAAGACCCAATTGAACTCGAATCGGATGGTATGGCCTTTATTCTTGACACGGATCTCAATCGTAAGAACAAAGGCCCACTTTTAGCATATCTGCAAGAGAAATACTCTACAAGGCCGCTCATGAAAATCGATCTTGGCTACACAGGAGCATCAATTCTTGTTCAAAAGGATGATGCATAATATTTGTTCATCTGGCACGACTTGGTCGCTCCCGACCAGATGAACAATGGCGTATGCGCTCACAAGCGTGGAAATTATGAGCACAGAATCAGGCACTGAACACGTGCAGGAAGAACTCCAGTATGAGGCCATTTCTGATCTTTCTGAGGTCCTCCTCTCACTATGATCATTAACTTTTGGGGAAACCTGAAAGGACTGTTACGGCCTCCATTCAGGGGAGAGAAGAGGGTTGAGTACGAACTCAGCCGCAAGGCCTCAGTCAAGGATATCGTCGAGTCCTTCGGGGTTCCCCATACCGAGGTCGGGCGCTTGACCATTGCTGGCCGCGACATCTCTTTTTCCTCTCCCGGTTCCCATGATGACAGAGTGGATGTGTATCCTCTCTGCCCCCCGGTGGATGTATTGACCCCGACGCTCCTGCGGCCGGAGCCTCTGGCCGCCATCACCTTTGCGGTCGATGTGAATGTCGGCAAACTGGCCAGCCTGCTGCGAATGGCAGGCTTTGACACCTTTTACCGGAATTATATCTCTGATCCGGAATTAGTCATGGTCGCTGTGCAGGAAGGGCGCATAGTGCTGAGCCGGGATACAGATCTTTTAAAACGGAAAGAGCTGGTTTACGGCTATCTCGTGCGAGAAATCTATCCGGAAAAACAGTTGGCTGAAGTTGTGCATCTCTTCGGGCTCAAGGACCAGTTGCAGCCCTTGAGCAGATGCATGCGCTGCAATGGGCTCTTGCAACCGGTTGACAAGGAGCAGGTCCTTGACCAACTGGAACCGCTGACCAGAAAATATTATCACGTCTTTCATCAGTGTTCGGAGTGTAAGCACATCTATTGGCCGGGAAGCCATCTTGACAGGATGCTGAAGGTCTTGGATACATTGTGATCACTTGATCACAGTGATGAATTAAGACGAGCGCTCATCATCGTTGCTGCCTCCGGTCATCCCTCCCCGGTAATTGCATTTGCCGGCCGGATAGCTGAAAATTAGCTCCCGGCCTCTCTTGTGGACCCGCAATCCTTTGCTCAGATGGATTTGAGCTCCCCCTTGTCTCCTGTGGACCAAATCGAGAAGCAGTTCTATTTGCCGGAATTGCGGTCGTTCCTCCATCTGCCAGCAACATTTTTCAAGGATGCGCCGTTGCAGGGCAGGGTGGCACTTACAGAACTCTTTGGTGTCTATCTGAATGATATGGGATGGTGCCTCAAGGGGGACCGGTTCAATGGTGATTACACTGACCGCCTCTTGCCAAGCCTTGCCAGCCATCTCTTCCAGCAGAGCTTCTTCATCCTCAAGGATCTGAGTGGTCTGGAGCAGGGTCTGGCGGATGGATTTGTTGAAGTGATCCTGCAGATAGGGCAGGAGGTCGAGTCGTACCCTGTTTCTGAGATATGTGCGTTCCAGATTGGAGCTGTCGACAGAGAAGGGGATCTGTTCTACCTGCAGATAGTAAAGCAGGGTCTCCTTGCTTTCGTGCAGGAGCGGCCGGATGACCCAGCTGTTTTTGAATTGCATTCCAGACAGTCCTTTGCGTCCGCTACCGCGGATAAGGCGGATCAGGATCTCCTCGGCTTGGTCATCAGCGGTATGGGCCACAGCTATTGCTGTTCCCTGGTATTGATGGCGCATTGCCTCCAGCGCTTGATAACGAAGGGTGCGGGCAGTCTCTTCAATGGATGTTTTCTCCTGCTGGACCGCAGTCCTGACATCGACGCTGACCCGTTCAAATCCGGCCTGTAACTGGTGAGCCAGGGCCTGCACCAGCTCGATCTCCGCTCCGGTTTCATTTGGTCTCAGGCCGTGATCAACATAGACGGCAATAAATCTGACCAGCGGTAGGGTGGAGCAGAGGATATGAAGCAGGGCCACGGAGTCAGGACCGCCGGAGACTGCGACTATGACGGTATCTCCTCTTTGTGTCGGGGCCTGTTCTGTAACCAGGGCAGCGATACGTTGGCGCAGGATTGCGGGAGGTGTGGATTGTTTCACGGGAATGTGCTTTGAGCTTTATTGTTTGAGGGTTGCCACTAATTTCTGCAGGGAAGATCTGGCGTCGCCAAAGAGCATCATGGTGTTGTCCATGAAGAAGAGTTCGTTTTCAATGCCGGCAAAACCAACACTCATGGAGCGTTTAAGGACAATCACCGTCGTAGCCTTTTCCACATCCAGCACCGGCATGCCGTAGATGGGGCTGCTGGGGTTGGTCTTGGCCGCAGGATTGACAACGTCGTTGGCTCCAATCACCAGGACTACATCGGTGCCTGCAAAATCATCATTAATGTCTTCCAGAGCAAACAGCTGCTCATAGGGGACATCGGCCTCGGCCAGCAGGACATTCATGTGGCCCGGCATCCGACCGGCAACGGGGTGGATGGCGTAGCGGACATTGACCCCCTGCTCGCCAAGATAGTCACCAAGCTCCCGGGTGGCGTGTTGGGCCTGGGCCGCGGCCATGCCGTATCCGGGGACAATGATCAGTGATCCGGCATTGGCCAGGATTGTGGCCACATCCTCCACCTCATATCCCTTTATCGTTCCAGTCGGGCCTTCTCCTGTGTCGTCTGCAGATTCGATTATTTTGCCGAAGGCGGAAAACAGCACATTGGCCAGGGAGCGGTTCATGGCATCGCACATGATCTTGGTCAGAATGATACCGGAGGCGCCGACCAGAGAGCCGGTAATGATCAGGGCGTTATTGTTCAAGGCAAAACCCGTCATGGAAACGGCCAGGCCCGAATAGGAGTTGAGCAGGCAGATGATAACCGGCATGTCAGCTCCGCCGATGGGAATAACGGCCAGCACGCCGAGAGACAGGGACAGGGCAAGAATGCCGAAAAAGACCAGCGTATTGCTGGGATCCTGGAAGAGCAGAGAGGCAAGGACAAGGGTGACCAGAACAATGGCACCATTGATAAATTGTTGCCCTGGATAGGTGATGGGACGGGTTGAGATCAGATCCTGGAGTTTTGCATAGGCCATGAGGGAACCGGTAAAGGTCAGTCCGCCGATGATCATGGAGAGGAGGAGGGTGATCAGGGTAAAGGAGTCAAATTCGGTGTTCGGGCCTCGAAACTCAGCCATGGCAACGAGAGCCGAGGCAGCCCCACCGCAGCCGTTGAACAGGGCCACCATCTCGGGCATGGAGGTCATCTTGACCTTGAGCGCGGCATAGCCTCCGATGACAGTGCCGATGATTATGCCGATAATGATCAGAGTGAAACCATGGAGCCCGGGTGTGGTCAAGGTTATGCCGATGGCAGCGGCCATGCCGATCATGGACAGGAGATTGCCCCTTTTGGCCGTGTTGGGAGAACTCAGATATTTGATGCCGAGCATGAAGAGCGTGGCGGAAAGAAGATAGATGAGATTGATGCTGTGATTAGACATGGGGTTCACGTACTTTTTTGTGGTTTGTATGAAGGTAGCCCGGCACCATGAACGAATTTAAGGCCAACAGGGTGCTTGATTTCGGTTTTGATATTTCGAGCACAGTGAGAAATCTTGTTATCCGTGACGGGCATAAGATTTCTCCCGCTGGTCGAAATGACAAAAAAGGTTGAAATGACAGATCAGGTCGAAATGACAAAAAAAGAAAATTAGGATCTTGACAACAGGCTACTGAATGCCTCTTCCATGCATCCATTGTCCTCTTCCGTTCCTATTTCTTGAACATCTGCAGCATCCGTCTGGTCACCATGTAGCCGCCAACCACATTGATGGTGGCAAAAATAACGGCCAGAAAGCCTATTAGAGAGATGGAGCTGAATGATTCAGAGTGTCCCGTGGCCAGAAGAGCTCCCACAATGGCAATGCCGGAGATGGCATTGGAGCCAGACATCAGGGGGGTGTGCAAGGTCGGCGGCACCTTGGCGATGAGTTCCGCCCCGGCAAAACAGGCAAGGACAAAAATGGTCAAGCCGATGATGATTGTTCCTGTATCCATCTTTTTACTCCTGTTATATTTTCGAGTCGGCCATCAGCTTACTGGTCAACTCGTGGATCACCTGGCCGCCTTTGGTGACCAGCGAACCACGGGTAATTTCATCATCCATGTTCATCTTGAAGCCGTTTTCGTCACAGAGATGAAGAAGAAATTTCTCGATATTCCTGGAAAACATTTGACTGGCATGGAAAGACATGGTGGATGGCAGGTTACTGTGACCGACAATGGTTACTCCATGGACCACTATGGTCTTTCCGGGCTGGGTCAGAGCGCAGTTGCCGCCCATCTCTGCGGCAAGGTCAACGATGACCGAACCCAATTTCATGCTTGCCACCTGAACCTCGCTGATCAGGATGGGTGCCTTGCGGCCTGGAATCAGGGCGGTGGGGATGACCACGTCGGACTTAGCAATGTGCTTGCTGATCAGCTCCGCCTGTTTCTGCTTATATTCGTCTGACATCTCCTTAGCATATCCGCCGCCCCCGGAACCGTCCTCACTGATCGGTACCTCAACAAATCTGGCCCCCACCGAGTGCACCTGATCTTTGACTTCCGGCCGGACATCAAAGGCCTCCACCACGCCACCCAGACGTTTGGCGGTGGCGCAGGCCATGAGTCCGGCAACACCGGCGCCAAGAACCAGTACCTTCGCCGGAGCAATGGTGCCGGCAGCAGTCATGAGCATGGGAAAGAAACGATTGATGGTGTCTGCAGCCAGCAACACGGCCTTGTAGCCGGCAATAGTGCTCATGGAGCTGAGTACGTCCATGGATTGGGCAAGGGAGGTGCGGGGGATGATATCGAGCCCGAAGGAGGTGATCTGCTTTTCAGCCAGTTTTCTCACCAGTTCATGTCTGAGGGTAGATTGGATGATGGCGATGAGGACAGTGTCGTTTTTCAACATCTCCGCCTCTTGCAGTGAAGGTGGTCGCACCTTGATCACACAATCTGCCTGTCCTGCAAGTTCCTGCGGCGAGTTTACCAGAGTGGCACCAGCCTGTTCGTATTCATGGTCGCTATAGCCGGCGCTGCTTCCTGCACCTGTCTCAACCAGGAGTACAAACCCTTTTTTAGAGAGACGCTTAATCGAGTCAGGAGTAAGCGCGACCCGGTTTTCCCCTTCTTCTGTTTCCTTCAGGACGGCGAGTTTTATCATAGCTTCTTCTGTTGAGTTTTGGGTAAATGAAGCGGTGGCAGTCTCAGGATGGTAATGCTTATTTGGTCCCGGTGCCTAGTTTCTCCAGCAAGCGGCTGTGGATATTGTCAAAACCGCCATTGGAGAGGATGGCAACCACATCCCCCTTTTGCAGGGTGGTCATGAGATGATCCAGGATCGTGTCGGTATCAGCAAAGGTGCGGGCATCCAGTCCCCGTGCCCGCAAGTCAGAGGCCAGTTGGGAGGATGAGAAAAGATCCGCCTCCGGAACATTGGCAAGGGGCAGCGGTTTTCTGATCAAGATCAGGTCCGATGCATCAAAGGCGCTCACATAGTCCTGCTGGAAAATGGATCGCCGGGATGAGTTGGTCCTTGGCTCAAAGATCGTTACCAGCCGTTGGCCGGCATAAGCATCCTTCAAAGCGCCAAGGGTCTCCCGTACCGCTGTTGGATGGTGAGCAAAATCGTCGATGACGGTGATGCCGGCCTCGATCCCGCGCACCTCCTGGCGGCGTTTGACCCCGCCAAAGCGGCTGAGTGCGTTGTTGATCTGCTCAGGAGCAAGACCGATCCGATGCAATACCGCGGTAACGGCCAGACTGTTCAGGCTGTTGTGGCGGCCAGGCATGCGGACTGCCATCTCTGCCCAGGGTTCACCCTGGTGGTGGACCTGGAACCGGGTCATCCCCTGTTCGGCGCGCACATCAGCAAGGGACCAGGTCAGGTCAGGACTGAACCCATATCCCTGGACTTCACAGGGGGCGTCTGCCACGACCTCTGCCACATTGGGGTCATCAAGGTGGGCAACGATCAGACCGTCAGCAGGCAACTTTACCACAAATTTACGGAAGGAGCTTTTTATGGCGTCGAGATCGGCGAAGATGTCGGCATGGTCGAATTCAACCGAGGTGATGATGGCGATGTTGGGTCGATAATGAAGAAATTTTGATCCTTTGTCAAAGAAGGCGGTATCGTATTCGTCACCCTCCACCACAAAATGAGGGCCATTACCCAGACGGAAATTGGCATCAAATTCACGGACGATGCCCCCGATCATAAAGGAGGGGTCAAGCCCTGCTCGATGCAGTGCGGAGGCCAGCAGCGAGGAAGTGGTCGTCTTGCCGTGGGTGCCGGCAACCACCAGTGAGGTGCGGGAGCGGATAAAGAAATGGGCCAGGGCCTGGGGAAATGAAAGATAGGGTATGGCAGCATCTGCGAGCCCATGGGCCTCCGGGTTTTTGCGGGTGATGACATTGCCGACAATGACCAGGTCGGGCCGGGGGAGCAGGTTTTGCGGACCATATCCGCTGGCAGCCTGAATCCCTTGTCCTTCAAGGAAATCAGACATGGGCGGATAGACCCCGCTGTCGGATCCGGTTACTCTGTAGCCGGAGGCCTTCAACATTCCGGCGAGAGCTGCCATGCCGGTGCCACAGATCCCCATGATATGGATGTGGAGGATCTTCTCCGGCGCCATATTGAGTATCGGATCCAGTTCGATCATTCCTTGCACACCGTTTTTTTAATTGTGTGGTAGATGGTGTCAAAGTTCTGTTCAAAGGTGGCAGGTGTCAGTCGACCAACCTCGATGAATTTGATTACGATTTCCTTGGTAACCTTCAACAGGGTTTCGTCGGAGACGGGTCTGTCTGGATGAGTGTCTGCGTTTCTTTCTGACATGTCTTTAAGTAATTAAATAAAATTGATAAGTTGAACTATTCTAGTAATATTTGTTTTAAGCATTAGCATGCCACCTCTGCCGGCGGAAGAAGGCCAATTCGTCACGAAACAGCAGAGGTGGGGTTTTCAGAAATAACGGTCAGGCCATCCCTGTATGCTTGATTTTTACTGTAGTTAGTAGAGTTTTACCAGAATAAATTTATGAATGTGGTCAGGAGGTCCGGAAAATGGTAAATGGATCTCTCTTGAGAGGTGCATGCAAAGGATAATTTGGAGCAGGAGATGGAAAAGATGGGAAAACGTGAGTTGATAGGCGACAGCGTCTTGTTTGGGGGTCTACCGGAAGAACAGCTTGACGCGGTAGTGAAGATCTCCGTGGAAAAGAAGTTCGGCAAAGGTGAGGCAATATTCTTTGAAGGGGACCCCGGCAATGGTTTCTATATGGTTGCAGAGGGCAAGGTGAAGATCTTCAAGATGTCCTTTTCCGGTAAGGAACAGATCCTGCATATCTTTGGGCCGGGAGAACCTTTTGGTGAGGTGCCGGTCTTCCATGGACAACCCTTTCCGGCCAATGCTGAGACTCTGGTGAAGAGCACCTTGATTTTCTTCCCCAGGGAGAAGTTTATTGCCCTTGTTCACGAAAATCCCTCTCTGGCTCTGAGTATGCTTGCTGTTCTTTCCTTGCGTCTACGCCGCTTTGTTGATCAGATTGAAAACTTATCTTTGAAAGAAGTACCGGCAAGGCTTGCCGGATATCTGCTCTATCTACTGGATGAACAGGGGAGTAAGGAGACTGTGGAACTGGAGATATCGAAGGGGCAACTGGCAAGTCTGCTTGGAACCATTCCTGAGACCCTTTCCCGTATCTTTGCCAAAATGAGTGACGAGGGGCTTATTGCTGTGGACGGTAAGAAAATCCGTATTCTTGATCGGGCGGCCCTGACAGATAAGTAATTTCTTCCGCCTTTTTTCAGGCATTACCGGGGTAGAGCAGGAACCTCGTCTTGCTGTTACAGGGAACTCCTGTTTTTAGACGATTTTTTGTTGATGGTAGCGTACTTTTTAGCATCGGATGATTTTGTTTTCTTGATCGTAAAGTATTTTTTCGTTTGTACTGGTTTGAGATTGACAGCGGCGATCCTCTTTTCATCCGGTTGTGGTTTCACCTGCGCAATCTGCACGGCTTGTCCTGTTGTCAGATCGCTGCCGAAAATGAGGGGGCGGGAGGTGTGGAAGGCGTATTGTTGTCCTTCCACTGTGACTTCGGGTGGAGCCCGGTGTCCCTGGAAAAAATCATACCCCTGTTTCAGGTTTTCCCAGAAGGGGACCCAGGGAGATTTGGTGTTCTGGGCCATCTTGTCCCAAGTCATGCGAAAAGGGAAGATATGGACTGAAAACTGATCCTGTCCGGCGCTTAATGATGCATCAACAATAGTGTATATTTCTTCGATTCGGAAATCGTTCATGGCAAAGCAGCCCACTGAGGTGCATTTCCCATGAACCATCAGGGCGCCTCCCGTGCGTTTGTGGAGCCTGTCGAATTCGTTTGGATATCCCAGATTAAAGGAAAGATGATAGTCGCTCCAAGGGTTGAGGGCGGTGACGCTGACAGTGTAGAATCCTTCAGGACTTTGTTCGTCGCCTTCTTTTAACTTGGGGCCAAGTTTTCCCGAATACTTGCAGATCTTGTATGTCTTAAACAGTTCATAGGCGAGATTTTTTTTTACCCAGATCTCCATCTCATTTTCTTCTTTGAAGATACGCATGAAGATCGGCTGGCCCAGACGCAGATTTTTATTCTGCATCTCCTGTTCGAGTTGTGGCGCCAGGCGCTGATAGGCAGCCCTTGAGATCTCGCTTCGGGGTATGTTGACTTCTGCATGCGCATATCCGGTAATGGTGAGGGATAACAGGCAGATAACAAGAGAATGAAGAGTTGACGTTACAGGGAACATAGCGGCAAGAAAGGTAGTATTCAGCTTGAGTTTGAAAGTGACGGCAGAGATAACCATCACTAAATTATATCTCTATCTAGAGAATATAAATCAGGAAATGGAGAGAAAGTCCAGAAAAAAGAGTTGGTATGGACAGATAGTTCGGGAGTGGGCCAGAATAGAAGGCAACCCGAGGGAAAAATGAGGCGGGGGGGTTAATAAAAGAGGGAATTGATCCAAGAACCCCGTGGTGGGTCGACTTCATCGTCCAGTCCTATTGATTGCCGCTTGAGTCCGAACATGGCAAGAATATTGTCATCCATACAGAGGCGATAGTCATAGGAGGAGATGATATTTCTATCTTTGGGGTTAATAAGCCGGGCAGAGATGTACATAATGCGGTCGGTATAAGAATACGTTCCCACCAGGATAGCTTGAGCCGAGAGGGATTGTTTGTTATTGATGTCCTTGACATCGCGGGAAAGCATGGTCTCGCCTGATCGCTCTTGCATGAGCAGGGTGTCACGAAGTTTGAGCTCTTTTGTGGTGTAACCAAGCTGCACCAGACGTGAGCTTATGTGTTCCTGGAGAATCCTGCCGAATCTTGATGTTTCTTTTAAGTCGTTATTGTTGACAAAAGTAGTGCTTAGAACGGGCAGATCCGGCTGCCTTGGCATCAGTGGCGGAAAGGCTTTCTGGGTCAGGTCGTCGGTAATCCGGGCGGCAAGGTTAATCAGGTTTTCCTCGGCACCGAGTTGTTTTTCCAGCCTGGTGCAGTTAAACGAGGAACATGCGGCCAGCGAGAGAGACAGGACGAGAGTCAGAATTATACGAAGAAACATGATAGCTAGGTGATTGTTCATGGCGGATTGAGTCAGGGATAAGTAATCAATGGTTACTGATCTGGATTTCTCTGGTCTGGGTGTTATCTTGATAATGCCAGAAGTCTGAATCATTAATGTAATAGATGTCCGAGGTTCTGAACAGGTATTTGTTGCTGGAAATCATGGAGGTGGTGATGATTATTTCATACTGTCCGGCGCTATCCGTGGCGGAGTTGGCCACATCCAGAAAGCCGGCCGTGGCAACAGCCTGAACGTCCCAGGTGGCCCAGCGCAACACTGTAACTGCTGCACTCAGGGCAGTGAGAACTCCAGGCGGCCTGGCCGCAGAACGCTTGTCGCGATGATAGACGACCTGGACCTTGTAATTAACAATAATAGCATCTTTGTCTTCGGTCGCGCTGGTGGGGACGCCAAAATGAACAAGCTGGGTGATCAGGAGGTCACGAAAACCTTCATTGAATTGCGTGGTTTCTCCGGACTTACAGGGTAAATTTTCTGTGCCGCAGGTCGCTCTGACCAGAACAGGGGTGCTGACATATTCGTGACTAAGCAGGGCCTTGTTGATCTGATTGGCCACGTCATTAGCCAGGACATCCCAATGGTGGGCTGCCTGCATCTTCTGCTGTTCGCTGAAGTCATAGGTGACTGGTTGCGGGATACGGCTGCATCCACTGGTGCAGAGGATGATAAAAGCGATAAAAGTGGTGAAAACGATAGGGCGCATGGCCGATTCTCCGATAAAATGATTATACAGTGACAGAACTGTATCGGATAAGATTGAGAAAAGTAAAGGAAAAAGGATGTTGGCCTCTTGGCTGGATGGTATCTTTCTTGCCTGATCTTCAGTGAAGGCGTATACTGATGTTTATTGTGATACTGAATGATATCTGATTGGTACAGAACCTGAGCCTCTTGCAAAAGTTACAAAAAGGTAGATTTGTCATTTCGACCAACAGGAAAAATCTTCAGTGCAGCACTGGAATAAAAGATTTTTCACTTCGTTTGAAACGACATAAACGGACTTTTGCAAGAGTCTCAACCTCTCTTCTTTTTTCTTTTCTGATATGTCTATAGATCTGCATACCCATTCAAATTTTTCAGATGGCACCATGACCCCCACCGAACTTGTGGCTATGGCCAGAGATAAAAAAATATCAGCCCTGGCACTGACCGATCATGATACTATGGCGGGAACGGAAGAGGCTATTCTGGCGGGAGAAAGGATGGGAGTGGAAATTGTTCCCGGTATTGAGATCAGTGTGCTGTATAATCACGTTGAATATCATGTCTTGGGATACTGGGCCGATCCCTGCTACAGCCCGCTTGCTGCAGCCTTGGAGCGCTTGCAGGGGGCAAGGGCTGAGCGTAATGGAAAGATTCTTGAAAAACTCAAAGCCTTAGGCATTCCGGTAACGGCTGAAGAATTGCAACGTGTGTCTGAGCAGGGGCAGACCGGCAGACCGCATATCGCCAGGATTCTGGTGCAACGCGGGGTGGTCCTGACCATGAGTCAGGCCTTTGACCAGTTCCTGAAAAAAGGTGAGGCTGCCTATGTGTCGCGTTTTGCCTACAGTGCGGCGGAAGCGGTAGCTTTGATCCGTCAGGCTGGAGGGCTTGCGGTCCTTGCCCACCCGACGCAGAATGATCCGGAAGTCATCCGTTTACCTGCGGTTCTTGATGATCTTGTCGGGGCAGGTCTGGATGGCATTGAGTTGTACTATCCAACGCATTCGAATAAAGTGAAGAAGAAGTTGCGAGCACTCGCTGTTGAACATGATCTCGTGCTCACCGGCGGCAGTGATTATCATGGTGAAGTGCGACCCGGCACCAGTCTGGCGGGTGGGAAAAATATTTTTGTCCCACCGGAACTTCTTGAGAAGATGAAAGAGAGATTGTGCCTGCGGTCCTAATTTCAGGCGAAGATTAAACCATACCTATGACGGGAACTGCTGATCATGTATTCCATACTGATTGTTGATGATGAACCGAACTATCTGGTGATCCTTTCTGAGCTGCTGCGCGATGAGGGGTATGAGATTTTTACCGCCCCGGGCGGTGCCCAGGGTCTGGTGCTTATTCAGAACGTGGATCTGGATATGGTGATTACAGACATGCAGATGCCGGGTATGGACGGCCTTCAGCTTCTTGGGGCCATTAAAAAAATCAACAGTGATCTGCCGGTGGTGATGATCACCGCCTTTGCTCAAGTGGATAAGGCAGTGGCTGCCATGCAGGCAGGGGCCTTTAATTATCTGGCCAAGCCTTTTTCTAATGATGAACTCATTGTTACCATAAATAAGGCGGTCCATCATTATTCGCTGGTTCGGGAAAACATCCGCTTGCGCAAGGAAATCCTGACCCGCACTGGTTTTGCCGGTATGGTCGGCAAAAATGCGCGCATGGTTCAGGTCTATGAGTTGATTGAAAAGGTGGCGCCAACCCCATCATCGGTACTGATTACCGGTGAGAGTGGAACGGGCAAAGAACTTGTAGCCAAGGCCATACATGTGAACAGTCCCCGTCAGGATAAGGCCTTCATTACCGTAAACTGTGCAGCCCTTGCTGAAAATTTGCTGGAGAGTGAACTCTTCGGTCATGAAAAGGGGGCCTTTACCGGGGCCGTGGCAATGCGTAAGGGCCGTTTTGAGCTGGCAGACGGCGGTACTCTGTTTCTTGATGAAATCGGTGAGATTCCACTCTCCTTGCAGTCTAAACTGCTTCGAGCCCTGCAGGAAAAGAGCTTTGAGCGGGTGGGTGGGAGCAAGACGCTGTCTGTTGATGTGCGGATTATCAGTGCCACCAATAAAGATCTGAAGGAAGAGGTGGATCAGGGCCGTTTTCGTGAGGACCTGTATTATCGGCTCAATGTGATCCATGTTCTCTTGCCGCCCCTGCGGGAGCGGATGGATGATATCCCGATCCTGGTCGCATATTTTATCAAGACTGTTTCTGAACGTCTGGCAAAGCCCGGACTTTCCATCAGTCCCGATGCCCTGCGTCTTCTGGTAACCCTGCCTTGGGAGGGGAATGTACGGGAGTTGGAAAATACTATTGAACGGGCGGCAATCCTTTGTAATAACAACAAAATTGAAGCAGAAGATGTGCAGCCGGAATCCACGGCCAGAAGCCCTCAGGCCGCCTGGACGCATGCCATGGATCTTGCTCAGTTGATTCCGGATACGGTGGAACTCAATGAGGTTCTCTATGCGGTGGAAGAAAAGATGTTAAACCGGGCCCTGGAGGCCTCTGGCTTTGTCCAGGCACGAGCGGCGGAGAGACTGGGGATCACCAAAAGTCTGCTCCAGTACAAGATGAAAAAATACGGGATCAAGAAAGGGAAGTGAGTGTTGTTCCCGGTCAAAAGCTGACAGAATGTTTTCGCGCAGACGCAGAGACGCAGAGGCGCTGAGAAGGACGAAAAAAGTTTTTTTCTGCGTCTCTACCCCAGACCAGACGACTTGTTTTGATACCTGGAATTATGTCCCAGTTATTTGCCTTGCGGGATGCCCCAGTGCAGTTTGTTGCGCAGGATGGAGAAGTAGTCCCGGTGGGGAGAGATGATCAGTTGCAGGGGATGCTCTGCTGCCTCGATTTCCAGCATCTCATTGCTCTGCATGTCCCAGGCCGACTGGCCGTCGATAATGATCTTGGCGTAATGACCAGGTCCATCATCGATGCGGGTGCTGAGTTTGGTCTCAGGTGGCAGGAGGACCGGCCTGCTGCTGAGCATGAAGGGGCAGATCGGGGTGACCAGGATTGATGCCAGTCCTGGATAGACCAGCGGCCCCCCGGCTGAGAGATTATAGGCGGTGGAGCCGGTGGGAGTCGAAAAGATCAGTCCGTCTGCCTTATAGGTGGTGATATATTCTGTGTTCGCTCGGGTGGAAAGTTGCAGGACCCGGTCCAGGGTTCCCTTGCTGATCACCACCTCGTTTAAGGCGTACCAATATCCTGTCGGCTTATTTTCCCGGATGATGCGGGTCTTGAGCATCATCCGATTTTCAACGGTTACGGCCCCCGAGATGATTTCTTCCAGAGCCGGTAGGGCCTCCTGCTCAGTCAGCTCAGTCAAAAATCCCAAGTTGCCCAGATTGATCCCGATCACCGGAATGGAGTGACGGGCCGCCTGGTCTGCCACATGGAGCAGAGTTCCATCCCCGCCCAGGATAACCAGGATATCAAGATCAGGATCAATCTGGTTGATTGTGGCCGTGATTCCCTTGCCCTTCAACCAGTCGCAGAGCATGTCGGCAAAGGCGTCGGCCGGCTTGTGATCTTTTTTGATTATAATGCCTGCCCGGCGCACAGAAAAATCAGAGACAGTGCGAAAGGGATAAAGATGGGTTGCCATTTTATTTCTTCCCGAGCTCAATGGAACGATTGGTTGCGGCTTCGATGGCATCCATGATGATTCCCTTGAAGCCCGCCTTCTCCATGACATGCTGGGCGGCAATGGTGGTGCCTCCAGGAGAGGTGACCATGGCCCGGAGGACGGCTGGATGTTTGCCGCTTTCCTGCATCAGTTTAACCGAACCGAGCACGGTCTGAAGGACCAGAGTCTCGGCAACGGGACGGGCCAGACCGGTTTTTATTCCGGCATCGATCATTCCTTCAATGAAGGTAAAGACATAGGCCGGCCCGGAACCGCTGAGTCCGGTGACTGCATCCAGATATTGCTCTTCCATGATGACGGCTACACCCACCGCGTCAAACAGGGATTTGGCGAGAGCCATGTCTGCAGTTGTACTATTTTTATTACCACTCAGGGCCGAGGCGGATTCCAGGACGAGGGCCGGTGTATTGGGCATGACGCGGATGATCTTGCACTGCCGGCCGCCGAGATGACTTTCATAAAAAGAGATGGGCAGTCCGGCGGCAATGGAGATGATCAGATGTTCAGCGGTGATCAGCTCTTTTGAGCCAGTGAGAAGAGAGCCCATCACCTGGGGTTTTACCGCCAGGATCACGGTGGCACAGGACTTCCAGATTGGGGCCCCGCTGTCAAAGGGTTGCACTTGATAGGTCTCTTTGAGATAGTCGCGCCTTGCGCTATCAGGTTCGGCTACCAGGATGTTCTCTGCTGCATATAAGCCAGACTGAATAATACCGCGAATCAGGGCTTCACCCATCTGGCCGCCGCCGATAAAACCGATTTTTGTTGTCATATTTTTTTGTCCTTTTTTGTTGAGTGGAAAGATCAGGGAACTGTACCATGTCTCAGGAAAACAATCCATACTGGAAGAAATCAATCTGTTGATGAAGTATGGCGTTGACTATGATAGGATTCAGGTAATAAAAAAGTTAACTCTTCAACGAATTATGGATTGAAGAATGATCTCGCACAAGACGCGGAGGCGCTGAGAAGGACAAAAAAAGTTTTTCTCAGCGCCTCTGCGTCTTGCGAGAAATATTACGATGGCGAATTTACGGGTTTAATGATGAGAGGGAAAAATGATCAATAAAGATTTACTTGATATTCTGGCTTGTCCCAAATGTAAGGGGCCTGTCAGGCTTACTGAAGCAGCCGATGGTCTTGTCTGTGAAAAGTGTCGGTTGCTGTACGAGATTCGTGATGATATACCGGTGATGCTGATTGATGAGGCCAAGGATATCGATGGGCAGGGAAGGTAGTTTGTTTCAGCTCTCGAGCTTGTTTTTGAACTGTTCGTTTACCTTGTATACAAAGGCCAGAACCTCGGCCACGGTGCGGTAGAGCTCGGCCGGGATCTCCTGCCCCAGGGGGACTTTTGCCAGCAGTTCAACGAGATCGGGGTCTTCCTGGATGTGAATACCAGCCTCTCTGGCGGTTTCGATGATTTTCCGGGCAATTTCTCCTTTGCCACTGGCCACGACCCTGGGGGCGCTGCTTTTTTCAGCGTCGTAAACGATGGCAACGGCCTTGTCCATTTTTTGGTTCTCGGCCATATTATACCTTTGTATTCAGAAGTGATTGACCAGCCGGCATCAGCAGTCTGACCAGATCTGTGTTGGGGGCGTTTGCCGTTCCTGAAAAAGAAAGCCCCTGAAGTGGCATCTCCGTCAGTTGCTGTTTGAGATCGTCACTGAACTGACTGACGAAATCAGCCTTTTCCTGAGAATCACAGTTGAATCGCATCCATAATCCCTCCTCTGTCTGTAGAAATTCGATCTGGAGATTGCCAAGCCCGGTCAAGGCCAGATGGAGGGAAAAGTGTAGTTGTTTACTCTTCTCCTGACCTTCTGTCTCTTGTTCCTGTTTCTGATCAATAAGAAGGTAACCCTGATCCAGAAAAGGGAATGGCAGGGGAAGGATTATGGTGTTTTCCTGCCCCAGACGCAACTGACTTAACTGGAAACTCTCGATTGTGGAGAGTGCAGATTTGCTAGCCTCTCCGATCTTTTCTGATTCTCCAAAAAGATGTGCTATCTCCAACAACGCTGATTTAAGGGTGCCGGCTCCTTCACTTTTCAGTCCTGTTTGCAGTTTTGCTTCCATCTGCAGACCGAGGGAGTCAATCATCTGCCGTAGAAGGTTTCCCCCTTCTGTGCTGTCCAATGGTCGTTGCTGCAGCGCAATAAAATTTTCTAATACCTGAAGGCTTGAGCTTGATAGAGTCTCTATTGCCGGATTTGGAGGTTGTTGAAGCAGCTGGAGAAGATTGGTCAGATCAATATTTTGACCGACAAAGCTCAGTGAGTGTCCCAGGAATTGCTGCAGGGGAGAGCTGATAATCTTGAGTTCAAGTTGGGGGCTGGTGGCGGTAACCTCGAGCTGAAGCGATTGGCCAGGGGTGAGGGTAACAGAGTCAGCCTGGACCATGAGACGGTTTGGACCTATATCGAGGACAAATTTATTTTCACCTGCACCATTGAGCACGAAGGCCTGTACAGTCTGGCCTTCCTGCATATGATGCGGATTCTGTTGTTGTCCACCTGCTCCGGAAGTTGATGAGCCGAGAATGGCGGAAGGTGAGAGGGGGGCAATTGGTTCCATGGTCTTCTTTCGGCAGAAAAGGAAATAATCTTAACGTAGCTTGTCGATTTGATAGACCTTCTTGAAATGATACGTTGTGAGTAACTATTTATTCAAGGATTAAGACTGCGTCTCCGCGCGAAAAAAAATGTTGTACAATGGCTCATAGTTGTTGTTTTAAGTCGTTATTCCGGCACGACGGGTTGCTCTGAGGCGGGCTAGTTATGCTATCTGAATGTTTTCACGGAGTTGTCTGCGTTGTTCCTTCAAACAACAGGATACGATGAAATCGCGTTCTTTCTGTTCAAGTTCATCAAACTGTAATGCTATTTGCCAATGTTCTCTGCGTAACTTTTTCATCCGGATAACGTGCGATAGGCAGTGAATTTCTTTATCAGTATGGGGAATCTTAATATGAAGCTTGATGCGTTGTTTGTTGAGAAATTCTTTTGGGAAAATAGCCAGGGTTCCACCTCCGGAAAGATCCAGGGTCTCGCCAGTATGATTCCAAGCCTTGGCTCTTTCTTCGGGACCAGGTTCGTAACTGGCAGAGATGGCGGCTCGTACATCTGCGCGGTAATAGGCGCGCATACTGGTAGGGTCAATGGTGTTTTGGGCAACCAACTCCAGGATCCGGTCCCCTTTGCTTGATTCAATCCCAGCCTTGAAGGTGATTGATTTGTCTTCGCCTTTCACGGCTACGAGGCAACTTCTCTTGGTATCAATATCTAGAGGGAGCTGTTTTGGGGGAAAGACCAGAAAGAAATGAGGAGCCTCAGACTCTTTGTAAATACATTTGAGCTGCACGGAACCACCGCTTAAAAGCGGCAGATTTATTTCAGCAGCTTGGCTGTCCTGGAGCTTTTTGATAAGATCAACGAGAGAATATGGCATTGGACATTAAGGGAGTAGGGTAAAATATAAATTTCGTTTATGTCTCTTTAACCTGAACTTTGAGACGAAGCAGACGACGTTGGGTAATCAGACACTGGCCAACGATCCTGTCTCTGTCTTCATCGTTGATCTCGTCGTAATGATAGGCGACCACAAAACTATTTTCTTCGACCTCCGAAATCCTGACCGGAAGGGCTAGAAAAGTGATGACAGAATCGGTTTGGTCATCATGGATGGGGAGCTGGATCCTGACCAGTTTGTCAGCTGGGGGCTTGTCTTGAAAAATGGCCAGGATACCGCTGCCGCTGATATCAATGCTGGTCCCGGAAAATTTCCAGTGTTCTTCCGGAGTGCCAAACCCTTCAGGCAACAGGGAGCTGACAATAATGGGTGTGGTATAATCAACCCGGAAATATTCGCGCATCTGCTCATGGCTGATGGTCTTTTGGACAATCATCTCCAGCACCTGATTGTTCACCACTTGCTCGATCATGGCCTCCAGAGAGACACTTTTGCCGGCCATATCCAAGTTGATGATACAGGGTGACTTGGTATCAAGGGCATTGACAGGCAGGGCACCGGGCTCAAACAGGAGATTGAAACGAGGGGTGGTTGTCTTCTGAAAGATACATTGTACTCGATATCGTTTATCGGTAGCTTGAAGCGGCAAAAAGATTCTAACCGGTTTGGTATCTGGAATATTATTGATGAAATTAGTTTGTGTAGTCACGATGAGCGTTCTCTGAATGAAGGTTCAGGGTATTGGGACGATGGACGAGTTTTATATATTCCCCGGCTCTTATACGGCGCATAGGAACCCAGATATAAAGATTCTTTCAGCGTCTTTGCGGGCGCTTAATCTCAAATCTATGGTCAGGTGAATAGTAAAACTTTTTTTATACTATCAGTCTTGACAAGAACTATCAAGATTTCTGTGTATTGTCGATTCGTTCAGCAACTTTTTTTTGACCAGCAAGGTTTGTTCCCATACCTGATCACAGCTCAGCATAACTTTTGCCAGGATATGTTGGTACCCTTTGACAAAATGTGTGTTTACAATTTCCTGGCCGGCAAGATTCATAATGGCAATGAGTTGATCATCCTGACTTACCATGTCTTGTTGCATCTTTGCAAGTTGCCGGCTTCTCAGCAGGATCTGTTGGGGGGACAAGGTGGGAATGTCGGCTGTCAGAGAAAATGCGGCCTGTTCCAGGAGGGTATATCGTGCTATAGCGTTGCGGAAGGATTTTTCTACATCGATGATTGCTTGAGGGGAAGGCGGAACGAAAGCGGTGATTGCCGGCGGAGTCCCCTCAGCGTACATGATTGAGGATGCCGCCGTTTTGAGAAGAAGTGCTCTGGCGGTATCCGTTCAGGGCAGTGCGACCACCCTGTATTGCCTTGATATCATGGGCAAGCAGGGATTTTATATTATTGATGACAGAGAGAAAAGAACGGTTATGGGTCAGAATCTGTTGCATAAGCTTTTGGCGCCTGTCCATCAATGGATGAGAAGAGAGATGGGCGGAGAATGTTGGTTCCATTTCTTTCAGGATAGCGATAAGCTCTTGATCGGCAAGAGCTGCCTTTTCCTGCATCTGCAGGATCTCTGTTCCGCTGCTGTCAAATGTTGAAGGGGTATTGTCGCCCCTGTCATGGTTGATGGCCTCAAACAGGGCGAGTATATCCTCATAACGGTTGACTGAAGTCTGGAGCAGGGTATCAAAATCGCTCATGGTTTGTTGTTGAGGTATGAGTTCAGGCATAAGATGAGGCATAATTCGTCACGTTTTCATAGCTGTTTACCATTTTTTAATCATAGGTCGGACTTAATTCCGACAACAGGGGCTTCGTGGCAAGCCCATCGTCAGGTTAAAACCCGACAAACAAACGGAATCATTTATAATGAAATTGTATAATTAACACGTTCCGGTTAGTTTTTTGCATTGAGTCCCCCTCCTTTTTTCAAGGAGGGGTTAGGGGTGGTTGCTTTTTATTTTCACAATTTTAACCACCCCCAGCCCCTCCTTAACAACAGGAGGGGAGCAAAAGTATTTCAAACAGTAATCGTTTTCCGTATCTTTTATCCCGCGGCGTTAAGGGGGACATACACTTTTTCAAGTTGAGCTTGTTGTGTTTTTTGCTCGGTCACTGTCTTCGTCTCGTCCTGTTGCTGGTGGTTGATGTCAATGGCCTGGCCCCAGGTCTCACGGAGGTCTACCAGCAACCCTTCAACGGTTTTCAGCTTTTCTCCGCTGTCATCTTTGCGGGCAGCGTTCAGTTCACGAATCATGAATTGATAGAGTCCATCCAGGTCGGCGGCAATTTTACCGCCTATTTCATGGTTCAGGGTGTTGGAAAACTCAACAATGATGGCCATTGTCTTGCTGATCCGCTCCAGCTTCTGCACCTGATTTCCCTGTTCCCCGGCCATGATCGCCTGACGGGTAAAACGGATGGCGCCATCATAGAGCATGATCAGGATCTGTTCCTGGGTGGCTGTATAAATCTGATTTTGCTGGTATTGCTGCTGTTGCTGGTATTGATTGGCGTAAGCGTTCATAGTTAAGTCCCTTTAACTTTTAACCTTTCATCATGTTGCTCAGCAAATCCATTTGCTGAGTGAGGAAATCCCCTTGAGCATTCAAGCCGCTGACGAGCGCTTCCATTGTGGTATATTGGGCCCGCAATGAGGCCTCTCTTTTGGCCATTCGTGGTTCCATATTGATGATCTGGTCATCAAATCGCTTAACAGAGAGATCGTAACTCTTTTTCTTACTGGCATACAGCCCGTTGGTACTGCTGGTCACATCGAGCAGGTAATAGTTGAATTTTTTCATGATCCCGTCAACGCTGTCTTTGCCGGAGAGCAGGCTGACGGCACCCTCAAAATTGTCCTGAAGGGCCGCATCCATTGTGCTGTTGTTCTGGGCTAGAGTGCCATCCCATTGGGTAGTAATGCCGAGCTGGGACAAGACACTCATGGATGAGTTGCCGGTGTTGATGACCGAACTTAAAACCGATTGCAGGCCGCGTTTGACACTATTAATTGAGGAATCACCCCGCAGGACCGAGCCAAGGAGTTCCGGGCTCTCGGCATCTGTGGTGGTGTCAGTTTTGCCAAACTCGTCATAGCCGGAGAGTATCCAATTCATGACCTTATTGTAGCTGGTCACAAAGGTGGTCAATTTTTCCTTCAGGGCACTGCTGTCTGGTTTTATTTCCAGTAGATGTGTCTTGTATGGTGGTATTCCTGTAGCATCTGCCTCACTGACGGCGTTGAGATTAAGGGTAACGCCGCTGATGGCACCGCTGATGGTGTTGCTGTTGCTGACCACTTTTATGCCATCGACATAGGCCACAGCCTGTTGAGCTGTTTGAGTCTTGGTAGTGTTAAAGGCGATTGGGCTAGCATCGGCGGCCTTCAGGTCACTGGCCACGCTGAAGGTGGCGCTGGAGTCGGTACCGGTAAAGACCAGACGATAGGGGGTGTCGGTGCCATCATTGATGAGGGTGGCTTTAACCCCGGTGTCGGCGGATTTTTCATTGATGGCACTAGCCAGACCAAGCAGGGAGTTATTGTCTTCACTAACCGTGATAACGGTGTCTTCGCCCTCGCCGTTGGTAATGGTAAAGGTGCCGCTGCCGAGCAGGGGATCTGTCTGTGATGCCCAACCTGCGCTGACGGTCTTTTGCACCTGGGCCAGCTGCTGCACGGCGATATTATAGCTGCCGCTGGCGGCGTCGGCGCTGGTGGCAGTAAAGGGTGCGCTCGCGCTTAAGGAGACACTGGTGGATTTGACTTGACTGGTGAGGGTCATGTCGCTGACCGCGCTTTTCAGGCCATCGAGGGTGGTCTTGAACTGGGCGTAGGCCTCAATGCGACTGGTCGCCGCGGTTTTTTTGGCTTCCACTCGGGTAATGGGCGCCCGTTCAAGCTCCATCAACTGAGTGACGATTTTATCGGTGTCTATACCGGTGGAAAGTCCGCTGAATGTGATTGACATTTTTATTCCCCTCCGAGAAAAAACACCTTGCTATCTTGTTCTGGTTCCCACGCGCCGCATGGAAATCGAATGGTGCCTGCGTTTGCAGGCAGTGAAATGAATGCAGTGCATCCAAGATGGTTCTCATGCGCCCCGTAGGAAGTGCTCTTGTGGGGCGCATGGGAACCAGATGTAAAAGAGTACACCTCATCTGTTTGCGGTGAAAACGACACTTTCCATCCAGCACTGTCCCTCCTGTCATTTCGACCGGTAGGGAGAAATCATAATCGCTTTTTTGATAATCCGACGGGAATGTAAGGTTGCTTACTCCGTTCGGAATGCCAACAAAAGCTAGGGTCTTACGCCTGCGTATCCACGAGATTGCCGCGCAGATCTTCCAGTGCCTGCGACAGATTCAGCATCTCTTCCGCCGGCATCTGGCGTACCACCTCATTGGTCTTAGTGTCATAGATCTTGACAATGAGATCGGCGTTGTCGTTCTGCTCAAAACGGACACTGTACAATCCATCTTCAGTGATTCCCTTGATCTGGCTGAGCAGTTCTTCCGACTGGACTCCCTTTTGTGAGGAAGGAGCCTCTGGCGTATCCGCAGTTTTGTTCTTCCGTTGTGAATCTATCTGCTCGGGGGCCTGGGCCTTCTGCTGCACGGCTCCACCGACGCTACTGGTCATATCTATATTCATTATGTTCTCCTCCCTTGCGGTCAAGGGAAGAGGGGTCGGCCGCGAAGCCGGCCCCTCTTTATTTTCCATCTGGTTCCCATGTGTCGCATGGGAACTCTATTCTGCCTGCGTCGCAGGCAGTTGGCAGTTAGCTTACCTTCTTATCCCAACAGGGACAATGCCAACTGTGGAGCCTGATTTGCCTGTGCCAGAATAGAGACACCGGCCTGCTGCAGGATGTTGTTCTTGGTCATTGCCGAGGTTTCCTGGGCAATGTCCGCATCCAGAATCCGGCTGCGGGCAGCTGAGAGATTCTCAGAGACGTTGGCCAGATTGGAGATGGTGGACTCAAAACGGTTTTGGACCGCACCGAGATCACCACGCATGGAGTCGATCTGGGCCAGAGCGCTATCAACACTGGAGATGGCAATAGTGGCACCCTGACGGGTTTCGATATTAACCTGATCAATGGTGGTGGTGGTATTGCCTAGAGAAGTCAAGCCAGCATCGGCAAGTCCTTGGCTGGTCCCGGTGATTTCGATATCAGCGGCACTATCCAGAGAGATACTGCCGTAATACGTTCCATCTGTAAAACCGGTTCCAGTAACTCCGGTCAAGGTTTCAGCGATGGTCATGTTTGTCCCATCATCCACTGTCTTGGCGATATCGATCTTTCCAGTATCGGCATTGACCGAGGCAGTATAGGTCCCATCTGCCGTAATCGCAGCAGCAACCTCAAAACTGGTTACTTGGCCGTCATTGTTCCCGGCATTGTTAGCATCAAAACTAATATTTGTTGTTGTCGTCCCATCACTAATGTCCAATGAATAAGTTTGGACGGTATCTGCAAAACCAGTTTTTGCTTGACCATCAGCATCAACATTAATAGCCACACCACTGCCAGCATCACCAGTGATGACTACATTACTATACGTAGTCTGACTAGCAAGGGTATTGACTACTGTACCGGTCCAGGCTGCAGTTTGAAAACCTTCAGTTGTGACTTCCGTAGTCTCAGCAACAGTAATATTTTCACCACCAGCGGCATTGAAGAACCAGCCGGCAGCATTACCACTAACAGTGATTCCGATAGCTGCCAGGCCATCCGTCACTGTACTATTCGAGCCATCGAGCAATGCAGTCATCTGTGCGGCTGAAGTTCCCGTGCCGGTACCGCCAGTGATGTCGAGAATATCAAAGCTTCCCTGAGAGGTTGAAACTGTCAATTTATAGTCAGTTCCAGCAGAAAGGGCTGTAAATGCACCTGAAGTTGTACTGATATTTGCCGCTGCCACTGCAGTAGCGCCTACGCCAGCGGTGTTGATGGCATCAGCAAGGGCTGCAGCATCACCGGTAGAGGTAATTCCAAAACCGTTGACGGTTAAATCACCAGCAATGATAGCAGCACCTGAGACATCTGCTCCAGTTTGTATGTTTCCTGCTGTGGCAACAGCAAGATTTCCGAAGGACAGGGACTGGGTGTTGGTGGCCGTAGCCGTGACAGTGGAATCGGCAGCTGAAATGGCTGCCGCCTGCGCGTTGGCGTCTCGGGCGACGATACCCACGTCATTGCCGTTAATAACCAGTTCGCCTGCAGTCAGGGTGCCTGCGACAGCAGTACCGGTTACCGGAGTACCATTCGGTGCCAAAATCTTGGTACCGTCGGAACTCAGATCAGCCGTTTTGGCACTGGCGATATCAAAGCTGATGGTCTGCTGGGTGCCGGCATTGGCGCCCACCTGGAAGGTGGAGACTCCGGCGGTACCATCGAGCAGCTTCTTGCCGTTGAACTCGGTTGTTTCGGCAATACGGTTCATCTCTGCCTGCAACTGGGCAACTTCTGCCTGTAGAGACGCTCGGTCACTGGTACTGTTGGTATCGTTTGCTGACTGGACAGACAGCTCACGCATACGTTGAAGAATATTGGTTGTTTCCTGAAGGGCACCCTCAGCCGTCTGGGCCAAAGAGATACCATCGTTGGCGTTACGTCCTGCTTGATTCAGACCGCGGATCTGCGAGGTCATACGATCTGAAATTGCCAGTCCTGCTGCATCGTCCTTAGCGGAGTTGATACGGAGACCAGATGACAAACGCTGCATTGATTTTGACAGCGCTGATTGAGATGTGCCCAGGTTACGCTGAGCATTGAGAGACATTACGTTTGTGTTAATTGTTAATCCCATGATATTCCTCCTTGAATATATAAGTATGGGGTACTGCTGGGCGTCCTTGCCCGGGTCGAGCAATTTTTTACTGCTTTATTTACTACCGGTTGTGCTTTGATTGTATCTGGGTTGTGGCACCTCCTTTGTTGGTAAATTTTTGTTTCATAATTTTCTATCGGTCATCTGTTAAAAAGACTTTAGGGGAAAATGCAATAAAAGAGTTTTTTCCCTTAACAGATCTATCGGTGCCGGTAGAGAAGAAGTTTAGGAGAAAAATGAAAATAAATGATGACCGGAATAAATGTCGGCTTTTTATTCATATCTGGTCGTTCAGTATAAAAGATTTCTCGTGCAGAGACGCTGAGGTGCAGAGAAAAACTCCATCTGATTCCCATGCGTTGCATGGAAATCAGGACAAAACTTCTTTTGCTTTTCTCTGCGCGAGGTCAGTATTTAATCTGTAGAAAGCTTTTTTATTTCACAGTAGAGCGTTTCAATTTGTTTTTTTAACCGAGGTAAATCATCAATCACTGTTTGCCACAGGACGTCAATATCAACACCAAAATATTCATGGATAAGGATGTTACGCATTCCTTTCATCTGAATCCAGGGAATCTCAGGATATTTCGACTGGATAGATTCAGGAATATGACTTGCAGCTTCTCCTATGATCTCAAGATTGCGAATTACGGCATCAATGGTTTTCCTGTCTTGTGACCACGAGGAAAAATCAAGGTCTTTGGTATATTCCGCGATGAGATTTAATGAGTCGCTTATGTCATCCAGACGAAATTACCAGTTCCTAGGCGACACGCACTGCCTCATGCATGATTTCGTCTCTTAATTGCTTTTTAAGTGCACCTTCCGTAACAAGGTCAACTGGTCTGCCTACAATAGTTTCCAGATACTGTTTTAAATGAAGAAAATCGAAAATTCCAGGTGTATTGCGATAACGAACAAGGATGTCGATATCACTATCAGGTTGGGCAGTGCCTCTGATTACTGAACCGAAAATTGATAATGATTCGACGTGAAAGCGGTTGTAAAGTACGTCTTTATGAGCTTGGAAGGCAGTACGTAATTGATCATCAGATTTTCCCATGATTGAGCAACCTCTTGTATCGTAAGGAATTTATAAGGAAAGTTGTCTGCTGTCAGTCTAAGACTAAAGCAAAAAGAAATGCAAGAAAAAAACATTATGTTGAGTTGTTATCTGGTATCCATGCGCTGAAGTATGGGAACCAGATAAAAAATTTTCCCTGCGTCTCAGCGCCTCTGCGCGAGGTCAGTCTTTAATCTGTGAATCAAGGTGAATCGTTATGTAAGTTTTGGTATAATCAGATTGTGCAATCGGTTTAGTTGGGTCAAGATGGAGAATAAAAGGAAAGCACAAAGACGACAAAGGCCGGTTGCTATCAGCAACCGGCCTTTCTTATGCTCTATCTAATGTGAAAATTATCCCTGCAGTAACTGCAGTGCCAGCTGGGGTGTCTGGTTGGCCTGGGCCAGGATGGCAACGCCTGCCTGTTGCAGAATGTTGCTCTTTGTCATGGCCGAGGTCTCCTGGGCAATGTCTGCATCAAGAATCCGACTGCGGGCGGCGGAAAGATTCTCGGATACATTCTGCAGGTTGGAAATGGTGGATTCAAAACGATTCTGGATGGCACCCAGATTGCCGCGGATGGTGTCGATCTGGCTGATGGCGCCATCAATGGTCCTTATGGCGTCGCTGGCTCCTTCGACCGTGCTGATATCCACATCGTCGACGGAGTCGAGTGTGCTGGCATTGGCAACCCCTGCTGTGCTATCGAAAAGGGAACCGACGCCGCCATTGATAGTGCTGCTTACGTTGAAGGTACCCGTGCTGTAGAAAGTGACCTCACCGCCTACAACGGTGGAATCAGTCACGCTGCCGGCATCGCCTGCTAGTGCTACTCCTGCACCTTCATGGCCGGTAATCGTTATGGTGTCGGCGGGGTTGTCATTGCTATGGGTATAGTTGCCAATCTTGATGTCATAGCCGGCTGCCTGGGTTAAAGTGATGCTGGTCTTGTTGCCACTCAGGGTGGCGGTTATGCCGCTTTTTCCTGACTGCCCATTGATGGCGGCGGCCAAGGAGGTGAAATCGTCAGTGGTCACAGTGGCGCTGATCGGGATGGGTGTGGCGTTGCTGCCCTGCAGGGTGATTCCTACAGTACCATCACTGACCAGTCCGGAGATGGTAGCCAGGGTTCTGGCCTGGGCGGTCACGCCGGTGATTGCTGATTCGAGATTGACCGTATTGGCAATCACCTTGGCGCTGGCGTTTTGATCTATGGTGGCGGTGCGGGTGCCTTCAGGACCGACAATATTTAATATTTGAGCCTCAACGTTGTTGCCACCATCTGTGTCAGCCGCAGCTACGGTTGCTGTCTCAATGCCAAGGGCATCGGTAGTGGTCGTTGTAGTTGTACTGGCTGGAGTTATTGTATCTGCAAAAGTTCCTCCAGTCAGGGCGTTGCTGCTTACGGCAGTGCTTCCAGGGCCGGCAAATGTAACCGTGCCGCCTATTGTGGTGGAGTCTGTGCCGCCGCTTGTCAGGGAAATGGTGCTGGCTGCAATAGTGCCACCAGCGCTATTGAGGAAATCTCCTATTTTAATATCAGCACCGGTGCTATCGGTCAGGGTTATCACATTACCACTGATGGTAGAGTGGATGCCGGTCGTTGCGAATGCTCCGTCGATTGCGGTATTCAAGGCAGAAAGGTCTGCTGATGTCACGGCAGTGGAGGGGATATTGACTGATCCGCCACTGCCGGTCAGAGTAAAACTGACATTCCCGTCAGCAGAAAGTGTACCGATGGTGGCGGTGGTGGCAGCGGTAGCAGTCCAGCCGGTGGCAGTCGTTACGGCGGGAGTAACCAGTGCGGCAATCTCTGCTGCACTCATATCGGCGGTTACGCTTAGGGACGCAGTAGCGCTGGAAATATCATTCGTGATTGTAAGGGTCTGTATTCCGACATTATTGCCAGCGGTGGTGTCATTAGCGGCTGCCGCTGGAGTAAGTGCAAAGAGAGAAGTTGTTGAAGCCGGTATTGTTGTGGTAATGACGGTGCCAGAGGGAGTACTCGTTGATGCCAGTGAGTTAATCCCCAGATCCGCAGCCTGAGCAGAGGGGATGGAGAAGGAAATAGTCTCGTTGGCATTGGCGCCTACCTGAAACTGGGCAATGTTCAGGGTGCCGTCGAGGACGTTTTTGCCGTTAAATGAGGTGCTGCTGGCAATTCTGGTCATCTCCTGCTGGAGCTGGTCGACTTCGGCCTGAAGAGAGGTGCGATCCGAGGCGCTGTTGGTGTCGTTGGCTGACTGAATGGCCAGTTCCCGCATCCGCTGGAGGATGTTAGTGGTCTCCTGGAGCGCACCTTCCGCCGTCTGGGCCAGGGAAATACCGTCGTTGGAGTTTCGCGCGGCCTGATTCAGCCCGCGGATCTGGGAAGTCATCCGGTCGGAAATGGCCAGACCGGCTGCATCGTCTTTGGCCGAGTTGATTCTCAGGCCGGAAGAAAGCCGCTGCATGGAGCGGGAAAGATCATTCTGTGATTTACCTAAATTGCGTTGAGCGTTTAATGATGGAACGTTTGTATTGATTGTAAGTGCCATGGTCGATCCTCCTTGAAAGGGTAGCTTGGCGTCGTAATCTTTACAAACGTAATGTCGGTGTTGCTGTCGGTTTCTCAGGCCGTTGTTCTTTGTGTTGTACCTCGCAGGTAACTCACTTTTCGTCAGGGGTGCGGGAAAACTTTAGGGGTTTTCTGGAGAAATGACGCTAAGGTTGAAAAAACTTACCACCCCCAATCCCTCCTAAAACAGGAGGGGAGTAAGAGTGGCTATTCTTGATCAATCTCTGAAGCAGGAAACCACCCCCAACCCCCTCCTTGTTTTTAAGGAGGGGGTTGGGGGTGGTTCCTTTTCATCAATTTTAAAGAGGCTTGGCAATGTTCCATAATCGACCGGGATTAAAATCTATCCGTAAGGGGCAGGGTGAATTTATCCTAACTCGCTTACAAAACAATATCGACAAGTTGCATTATATCCTGGACAACACCTCCCACAACTGATAGAAGATTCATATTACAAATATGAGGGAGGAGTTACTTTGAATGTGAACCATGTCATAGTTCGTCCTGTGCAATCTTCAGAAGAGCCACTGTTTCAAAAACTTATGCAGGCGCATCACT
>Ga0180732_1000198_pt1 | contig 57851 bp, 78 predicted proteins | sample KR11_01MetaG_FD_148674 | JGI IMG/M metagenome (GOLD analysis project Ga0180732, IMG submission 148674) | Groundwater microbial communities from the Olkiluoto Island deep subsurface site, Finland - KR11_0.1 MetaG | ecosystem: Environmental > Aquatic > Deep subsurface > Groundwater | place... | reverse complement strand
CAGCTGTAAATAAAGTAGCAGCATGGTTGCTTGGAGTAACTTTCCCAGCATACGGAGCTGACTCAGGAATACCTGAAAACAAAGCATTAGTAAAAGTTGTAGCAGACGCATTTACAGAAGGTAATACAGCAGTACTAGTAGCAGGATGGAATGCAGCAGACACAGATTTCGCAGCACAAGTAATACAAAGAGGCGGATTAGCAGGACAGACTGCAGGAGAAGTAATCATTTCAGGAACAGTAGTATCTTCACCAACAATTGTAGCAGTAGAAATAGCAGAATAAATAATTCAATAGATGGTAAGATAAGTTGATTGTGGAGGGAAACCTCCACTTTCTCTTTTTTTAGAATAATTTAGTACGAGTTTTTTTTTTTGATCTGATCATGCTCATTTTCTGTGATATGAAAAATATTTTTTAAAATAAATCTTTAAATAGTTCCGAAATATAACATATGTTATATGATAAAACCAAAAGGTAACAAAAAGGAACAAATGTTATATATAGAAACCGGTATGCAGAGAGTATTAGAAATACTATTCATATATCCAGATAAAGAATTTAGTTTAAGTGATCTAGCTAAAGAAGCTGGAGTAGCAAAAGCAAATATAGGAGATATGTTAGATAAATTTATTGAAATGAATTTAATTGAAATAACAAAATTAAAAAAAATATGGAGAATAAGAGCAAAACGAGAGAGTTGGGATTTTGTAAAAAATAAAATCGTTTATAATTTAGATTTGATTTACAAGACAGATTTATTAGAATTTCTAAACAACCATTATCAAAATCCGAAATCTATCATACTTTTTGGAAGTTTCAGAAGAGGGGAAGATATATCTGATTCAGATATTGATATAGCAGTGGAAACAGATATTGGTGAATATAGAATAGAAACACTAAAAGAACTTCATAATCTTGAAAAGGATATTAAAAGAAAAATAAGCATTCATCTCTTCAGCCGGGGTAACATCGATTTAAATCTATTCAATAATATAGCAAATGGTATAGTTTTATCTGGATTTTTAGAGGTTAAAAAATGAACAAAAATTTAATAAACATGCTTGTCAGAAATAAAAGATTGAGACCAAAAAAGGCAGACAAAAAGCAGATAAAATCGCTTATAGAAGCAGCTAGTGATAATGTTGAGGTTGTAAGAAAAATACTTTTAAATGAAAAAAGCGCGACTGTTATTTTTAGGGAACTATATGAATCTATAAGACAATTGGGAGAAGCAAACTGGTTAATTGAAGGATATGAACCATTAGATCATGATATTACATTAGAAATTCTTAAGGATATAAAAATTAAAAACAATGTAAAATTAAATTTTCTCGGAAGATTCAAAAAAATAAGACATGACGCAAATTACAGGGGATATAAAGTTCCTATGGCACAGACAGAGGAAATAATAGATTTCTGGGACGCGGTAGGAAAAGAAATAATCGAAAATCTTATGAAAGAAGTTGTTAGTTAATCCTTTTTACAGCGTACTAAACGTTTTTAAAGATTAACTTGGTGTTATTATTATGAAAAAGCTTATTGTCATTGGATTATTAGCAATAGTCTTAGTATCTGGTTGCGTTGAAGATACAAATGGAACTTATGACGCAAGATACATTAATAGTGATTTGACATTTTTATCTAACTTAGATATAGCTCAAAATATTTCTGTATACCCAGATGAAGATACGTTAAGACATACAATATTTGGATATCAAGTAGCTAGTTTACAATTTGCTTATTATGATAATGATAAGGAAGCTCCATTGTATATGAAGAGTCTTATGTCATTTGCTTCAAAATATACTAAGATGACATATGATCGTTGGGGTGGTTATGACATGAATGGGAGAATAACATCAGTGATGCTTAATAGTACAGACGATTTACCAAATGCAACAGTAGAAGATCCAGCAATTTTATTACTGGGTCCGGGTTTTGGTAAAGAAACACACATCATAGTTGTTGATAATATTGTTATGGTTTATGGAAAAGATCTAACTCTTAGAGATGGAAAGTATGCAAAATATTCTGATTTTGATTTAGCTCTTGATAAAATAATTATGGTTTTAATGGAAGAAAACTTATAGATATGAGTTAATATATAATGTGATATATATATCGATTTTCAAGATAAATGAATGTTAAAGTTTACGAATATCTTATTAAATATATTGAAACAATATATGGAGAAAAATAAGATTAGTTGTGTAGAAACGGATAGTTATTTATAAGGTTTAAAGATATTAAATATATTATAGCAATGTTGGATAGTACTAACACAACTTGTAAAACAGAATAAAGGTGATTTATGGCATGGCAAACAACAAAAGAATAGCAGCTAGATTTGCAGAGAAAAAGTGTGGAGTATTTAGCGAAACAGGATTTGATTTACCAGTTATTATAACAAAAGAAAATGGTACTATTGTATCTCATATACCTTTTTTCTTTATAGGGAGTCAGGGAAATACTGTAGAAGAAAGTATAGAAAATCTAAAAGATGCAGTAGAGTTGTACTTTGATGGGGAAAACGTGAAAGAGTTAATAATGGAGAAATTACCAGCACCACCATCAATAGAAATCATGAAGATAAGTTCAGCAGGTAAGGTTGTTGGAGCACCTTTTATTTCAATAGATCAATAAATTCTTCTTTATCTAAACCAACTTGATTTAGTATAACTCTTAGCATGCCTGGCTTCAATATCTTATGATCAGGAATTATGGCTATCTTTTTCTTACCATCTATCATCTTGGTTAGTTTTATATGATTTTTCTTACTCTTTTTGACAAATATGTAGCCTAGTTTATCTATTAGAAACTTTACCATATCCTGACCACTCATATCTGTTGGAAGTTTGTTTGTCATTTTTATCACTAATTATATATTCTTCTTAGGATTTTATAGGTATTTTTCTATTCCTTCTCTGTTATTTAATCCTTCTAGTTTAATATTTTCATTTATTAGAATTGTTGGAACAGAATTTATTTCATAATCTGTTTTTAATAATTTAATTATCCCCAAGTCAAAGTTATAATCAAGAGGTATTATTAGAGTATTTTGATTATTTTTTCCTATAGAATCTAATATATATCCTTGTTGTTTACTTGTTGTACTAAGGTCCCAGAAATATAATATTGTATTTAAATCCATGTCACATGTTTCTTTCATCTGTTTACTCATCATCCACATTTTGATGTAAAGAAGAGTTTGTTCAGCTTTTAGATTATTAAATTGTTGGTCTGAAATCATATAATCTTTATATTTTTCTAATTTATTATTAATTGATATAAGGTTTGTTCTTGTAAGTTTTATTGATTCATCGAACAGTTCACAGTTATTTTCACCATAATTTGTTATATATTCAAATTCTAATTGAGAACTTGATAATGATCTAGAAAGACTTGAATATGTTTCTTTTAACTCGGCTTCTCTCAAATTACCAGTATACCAGTTTAATGAGAAAGCTGACATTAATAATAAAACTGTTACAAGGATTGCTAATGTATATGTTTTTATGTTTACCATTTTTCTTCACGTCTAAATATAGTTTTGAATATACTTATTATTAAAGCTATACATATTATAGGAGAATAAAACAACATAAATATAATCATTTCTTTAACCCATCTGAATATTGATATTTTTGTTATTTTTTCTGAAAAGTAGATGTTTAATACAAATACGCCTAATAAAAATATTGTAAATACAAGAAATATATTTGGTTCAAAAGTAGCATATGAAATTATTGTATAGTTTGATAAGACAAAACCAAATACATATGTGAAAATATTTACTAAAAATTCCACAAGTGTTATTCCTAATAAGAATACGTAAAGTGTCATTGCTACCATTCCACCTGCAAGAAGAACAGGCAATATAAATAGTCCCATGTCGCTTTTTTTGAAAAACAATTTTCTATATTTCATTGCATTATAAATTATTCCTCTATACCATCTCACTCGTTGTCTTATTAGTTGTTTTATTGTTTTTGGAACAACAGTCCAAACTCTAGTGTTTATTGAATTTTCGATTTTATAGCCGTTCATATTTATTTTTAGACCAACTTCTAGATCTTCACCCATTGTCTTTTCATCAAACCCACCTATTTTTTTTAAAACAGCGGTTCTATAGAACGCACAACCAGGAGTTACAAATAATGAGTTTATGAATGTTAATACTTTTCTTGTCATCATAGAAAATACATATTCTATTTGTTGTAATTTTTCTAAGCAGCTTGTTGGTTTATAGACATATATTGGTGGTATTACTGCTCCAACTTTTTTATCATTGAAATAGCCAAACATTTTGATTAATGCGTCTTTTTCTATAAACGTCTCAGCGTCAATAAATCCAAATATTTCTGTTTTACAGACTTTTAATGCATCATTAAGTGCTTTTGATTTCCCTTGATTTTTCTTTTTACTTATTATTTTAACTGGAAAAGTTTTAACAATTTTTAATGTGTTGTCTGTTGAACCATCATTAATTACAATTATATTTACTTTTTTAGGATAATCTAAATTTAGTAAACATTTCAAAGTTTTACTAATACTTTTTTCTTCATTCATTGCTGGAACAGCAATTGTTACAGAAGGATATCTTATTGGTTTTGGATCTATGAAAAATACATTCCAATTTTTAATTAGAGTTATAAATAAAACACTTGTTATAAACGTTGTTATTGTTACGAGTATTATGTCTATGTAAAAACTTAGTATATTCATTGTTTCAACCTATAAAATATTGTTATAGAGTTTTTATAATGTTATTGTCAACATGTCTCTGATACCTAATGCTAGACCAAGTATTAGTATTATAATTTTTAGAAGATTTCTCATATTTCCTTTTTTCATGTATTTGTCTATGGCATATAGAACAGTAGCTACGAATACAATTTTTAATGGAAACATCATCCAAGGTCTTGGTGAAAACAGAAGGAATTCTGGTAGTTTTTGCCAATCACAATAGAGTCCAGTTAAAATACCACCAAGAATATGTTGTTCGCAATGTCTAAAATATGTTAATGCGGTGAAAGTTGCGCTTGCATCAAAAAGATGTGCAGTAAGTAATCCAGCATTTTCTAAGCTTAGTATTTTTGGTTTTAGTTTGTGTATTCCGAAAAAGATTATAGCCCATATAATTACTAAAGATAATACAGCCCATATTGCAAACCAATTTGATACCTGTGTTAATGACAGGTTGTATAGTAATAATAGTGATCCTATCCCAATCATGGTCTTATAATAGCTTATATTATATGTCTTTTCAATGAATAAGGCAAATAATAAAGAACCAATTGTTATGAGAAATACTATTATGTAAGTAAATGGTGAACACCACCACCATCCAGTTGAATATATTCCTAAGAAATGATCTCTAAGTGCTCGAGTCCATCCACCATAAATTATGAATGGTATTAATGCGTAAAGAAAATTCTTATCAATTTTTATTTTTAATTTTGTTAAAAGTTTGTAAATGCCAAAAGCTGAAAGACCTAATAAAATACCATAGAGTAAAGTAGATTCTAAAGTATAATAGTGACAGTGTGGTGTTATGAATTTTTCTAAAATCCATTCTTGAATCATAATAACTTCAACTTTCCAACAATCTTATCTATTTTACCATCTGTATCTGGTCCAATACCAACTGCTGTTTGAGAAGGCTCTTTTAATTGGGTTTTAGCTGCATCGGTTATTATTGCACATTTTAGTCCTTCACCTTTAGCCTTTCTAAATATCTCTTTTAATTCTTCTTTTGTTTGAACCTTTAGAACTATTTTAGCCATACCAGAGTCTAACCATTCATCTTGTTTGGTTTGAGTAGATTTTAGAAATGATGCTATACTTGCATGAGCACATTGAGCTGCTATTTTACCCTTCTCCATTTTCAAATCAGTTCTGATTATTATAGCTTGTTTCATAACACTATTTTATAAGACTACAATATAAATAAGTAGTTGTGGTGTAATGCTTCATAAATTTAATAACCCAGAGTTAAGAAGAAAGCTTTTAAATCCCTTTGTTATTGATATTAATCCAAATATAATTACAGTTTTGGCTTTTGTTGCAGCTTTATTTGCAGGATTATTTTTTTATTATAATTATATTTATATTGGAGTATTTTTTGTTCTATTAAATGGTTTCTTTGATATTTTAGATGGTGAGATAGCTAAACGATATAAGAGAACAAGTAAATTAGGAGATTTTCTTGATCATGTATTTGATAGATTTTCAGACATCGCAATACTATTAGGTATAACATTAAGCTCATATGTTCCTGAAATTTATGGATATTCTTTGATAGTAATGACTTTACTTGTTTCATATCTGGGAACTCAAGCACAGGCTTTAATGTTGAAAAGGAATTATGGTGGTTTGATTGGAAGAGCAGACCGATTATTTTTAATAATTATATTTGGTTTGTTAACAGTTGTAGATAGCAATATGTTATGCTATGGAGTATTGGTTCTACTGGGCTTATCATTTATAACATTTATTCAGAGGTTTTATAAAATATATTTGGGTTTGAAATAATATGTTTGATTTAAGTGGATTTTTAATATGGGCGCAAGAACTTGTTATTAGTTTTGGTTATATTGGAATATTGTTTGCATCATTTATAGGAACAGCATCATTATTTTTACCAACATATCCTCTTTCAGCTTTGGTTGCATTTGCTGTTGCATTAAACTTAAATCCTGTTGTTATTGCATTATTCGCAGGTGTTGGTTCAGCAACAGGAGAAACAGTTGGTTTTCTTTTTGGTTCTGGTAGTAAGCAGGTTTTGATTAAAAAACACAATAAGAAAATAAAAGAGGTAGAAAAATTATTTGAGAAATATCGGGCATGGGCTGTTATTATGTTTATATCCTTTATGCCAATTGTTCCAATTGATTTAATGGGAATTGTTTCAGGAGTAATTGGTTATGATATAAAGAAATTTTATATTGCTTGTTTGGTTGGAAAAACATTAAGATATTTATTAATTGCTTTAGTTGTGTACTATGGTATATCATTTGCTTCAGAAACATTTGGATTCATCTATTAAAATCTTTTTTGAATTGATCTCTTATATTTTTTAATTGTTAGAGTTGCAATGTGTCTTAATGGTGTTAGATGTCCAAATATTTTTACTTTATTTCTTCTTATTTCTTCTAATGGGTCTCCTTCACATATTATTCCAGCGTTTCCTACCATTTTCCAATAATGAGCATCGCTTCCAGCTGATATTGATTTTTTATATTTTTCAGCAAGTTGTCTTGCCATTGTGTTCTGAAAACCTCTGCAACTTGTTGCATTAAAAATCTCAATTGCATCTGCTTCTATTGCTTTTTCTTTTACACATTTTCTAAAACCAAATTCTCCAAAAGGATGTGGTGCAACAGCTAATCCTCCTAGATTATGAATTTTTTCAATTGTATCTTTAATAGTTAAATTGTCGGGTATATTTTCTGTCACACCTAAACCTAATATGTCACCTGATTTTGTTTTAATTTCTAACCCAGTTATTATTTTGAAATCTTTTTTATATTTTTTAGCAAATTGTTTAGCAACTAAACTTCCTTTAACAGTTTGATGATCTGTAATTGCCATTCCTGATAGACCTCTTTTTACACCAGCCTTTACCATCTCTTTAGGTGTATTAATTGCATCTCTACCCCAGAAATGGTGTTTGCTATATGTTGTGTGTGTATGTAGGTCAAACTTCATTTTACCACGGTTCTTTTTTTATTTTTATTTTAAATGCAATAAATGATGCGAGCCTGTGAACAAAATATGTTAAAATTACTAATAGTAATATCATTGTCATCGTGTATTCAATTAATGTATATGTGAATAATATAACACCAAATATGAAATCTAATTGGTCAAGCATTGGGGCTTCTGCTCCTCTTTCCATTTTCATCCGCCTTTTTATCACACTTCCTAACATGTCACCTAACAATCCTGCTAATGGTATTATTAGAACAATTAGTAATGTAAATTGTGGTAAGAATATTCCTTGAGGATTAAATATTGTATTTAGAAATGGTTGTAAATATAATAATAATAATCCAATAATTACTCCTGCTACATAACCAAATATCGTTCCTTCCCAAGTTTTACCATCACCTAGAATTCTTATTCCACCAATTTTTAATCCAAAATCTATAGGTCTTTTACCTTTTGCTAAAGGTGGAAATATATTAGCAGTTCCAGCTGGTATTAATATCCATATAGCTTTGATAAGTGATAGAAAAATTACTTCTAGCATAACAAATGTATCTAATATCTACTTATTAAGGTTTTGGTACAGAGAAATCTTTAAATAGCTTCAAAATATATAGGAAACATATGACATTGAAATGTATAACATGTGGAGTTAATCTTGTAGGTCAAGATAAGTTTGTTAAATTTGCTTGTCCTTCTTGTGGAGAAACTGAGATTATCAGATGTAAACAATGTAAGATGAATTCAAATGAATATGTTTGTAAGAAGTGCAAATTTATAGGACCGTGATGAGATGGGAGATGTAGGAATTACAATTAAAATAATGCCAAGTTCACCAGAAATAGACCTTGAGGCAGTTCTTAATAAGATTAAAGAAAAATATAAAATTCAAGATTCTAAAATAGAACCTATAGCATTTGGTTTAAAATCATTAACAGTTTTAATAATTGTACCTGATAAGGAAGGTGCAGATACAGATCCAATTCAAACCTATATACAATCAGTAGATGGGGTAGAATCTGTAGAAATAGTAGGTGTTAGTTTAGTTTAATGTTCCTATATGGAAAAATACGGAAAAGGTGAAAAAACATGGTAGAATTTGAAACAAAAAATGTGAAGGAAATAAAGTTTGGAAATAACAAATTTTTAGAAGTTGCTTTAAAAGTAGCTAAAACTGAGAATGGTGATTCTGAATTTGTTTCTGTATCAAAAGGATTTATAACAAACGAAGGACAAAAAAGATTTAAAAATGCACTTGGTTTCCCAGCAGAAAAGGACCTTAGAGACCAATTAGTAGCAGCATTACAAGAAATCATGTAAATTTAGAACTGGTAGGAAATTGATTTTTTGGACCTACCCTTTCTTTTTATTTTCTAATACCTTTACAACAAGTACAGCCCATTTTATTAACACATTTAATACAAACAGTTCCGCCACAGATTGAACATGTTTGAGTAGCTACACTTTTACAACATTGGCATATTCCAAATTTCATTAAATTACCTTTGAACTTACTTACTTATATACTTTCGGCATATAAAAAAATAAGTATGAAAGAGTTGAGTAAGACAACATCATTGTGTCCAGACTGTTTGAAAATTTTAGATGCTACTATTTTTGAAGAAGATAATAAGGTATTTATTAAAAAGACATGTCCAGAACATGGAGAGGTTGTTGAAGTTTATTGGGAAAATGCAGAAATGTATAAAAAGGCTTCTAAATGGGCAGCAGATGGTAGGGGGATTGATAATCCTAATATTGAATTAAAAAACGAATGTCCTAAAAATTGTGGACTTTGTGAAATGCATAAATCTCATACTGCTTTGGGTAACATAGTTGTTACAAATAGATGTGATTTAGCTTGTTGGTATTGTTTCTTTTTTGCATCTAAAATGGGTTATGTTTATGAACCAACTCAAGATCAAATTAGAGAAATGCTTAGAAATATGAGAAAGGAAAAGCCTGTAAGATGTAATGCGGTTCAATTTACTGGTGGAAATCCAGAAGTTAGAGAAGATTTTATAGATATAATTAAAATTGCAAAAGAAGAAGGATATGATCATATTCAACCGAATGTTAATGGGACACATAGAATGTGGAAAGATTTACAATTTGTTAAAGATATGCAATCTGCAGGTGCGCATATTACTTATTTGAGTTTTGATGGAACAAATCCAAAAACAAATCCAAAGAATCATTGGGAAGTACCTCATATTTTAAAGAATTGTAAAGAAGCTAAAATGAGAGTTGTTTTAGTACCTACGGTAATTAAAGGAGTTAATGATCATGATGTTGGAAATATTATTAAATTTGGTTTAAAAAATATTGATGTTGTTCGAGCAATTAATTTTCAACCGGTTTCATTGGTTGGACGTATGCCAAGAGAAGAAAGACAAAAAAACAGAATTACAATTCCTAAAGTTGTTAAAAATATAGAAGAACAGACAGATGGAATGATTGTAAAAGATGATTGGTATCCTATTCCAGTTACAGTAGGAATATCAAGAATAGTTGGAGCACTTAGAGGAAGATCAACTTATCAATTAACTCCACATTTTGCTTGTGGAATGTCAACATTTGTTTATAAAGATGGAGACAAAGTAGTTCCACTTCCAAGATTTATTGATGTTGATGGGCTTATGGTTTATTTGAATGAGAAAGCAGATCAAATTGAAAATGGCGCAAATAAAATGTTGATAAGTGGAAAGATACTTGCAAAATTACCATCATTTGTTGATAAAGATCAGAAACCAAAAGATTTTGAAGTATTGAAAATTTTTAAAGATATTATAGTTAACAAAGGCGGTTATGGTTCACTAAGACCACTTATGCATAATATACAGATGTATGGAATGATGCATTTTCAGGATCTTTATAATTATGACATTGAAAGGACTAAAAGATGTGTAGTACATTATGCTCAACCAGATGGTACAATTGTTCCATTTTGTGCATTTAATGTTATTCCATCATTGTATAGAGATAAAGTTCAAAAACAGTTTTCAATTTCAATTGAAGAATGGGAAGCAAAGAATGGAAAGAAATTGATTGATGGTATGTATAAAAGAGACCAAGCTAAGTTAGAAGCAGATCCTTTGTATAAGAAAGCTTATGAAGGATTTATTTAATTTATTCTAAAACAACTAATAGTACCATAATTCCAATTCCTAAAAGCATTATTAGTAATTGTATTAATGATTTTGTTGGCTTAGTTTCTTTGTGAAGTTCTGGTATAAGATCTGCAGCTGCAATGTAAATAAATCCACCTGCTGCAATTGGTATTAACATTTCATTTAGTCCAATAAATTTACTTCCAACCAATAATGTTAAAACAGCTCCAAGAAGAGCAGATAGTGCAGTAACGAAGTTTAATAATAATGCTTTTCTTTTTGTATAACCTGCGTGAATTAGAATTCCGAAATCTCCTATTTCTTGTGGTATTTCATGTAGTAAGATTGCAATAGTAGTTGATATTCCAAGTGGTATGCTTATCATATAACTTCCTGCAATTAAAGTTCCATCAATAAAGTTGTGAACTCCGTCTCCAATTATATTCATTAGACCAACTGGATGTGGATGGGTTTTACAAGTAGGTACATGACAGTGTCGCCAGGATATGAATTTTTCTAAAATAAAGAATACAAATATACCTGTTAAAAATAATAATGATGATTTTAAACCAAAGCCAAGTGTTTCACCAACTTCAGGTATTAGATGAATAAATGCGTCTCCAAGTAAAGCACCTACTGCAAAACTTACAAGAAAACTAGTAATTTCTTTTATTTTTTCTACTTTCATATAGATTGTAAATATTCCAATTAATGATATTATACTTACAAGAAAAACACTTCCTAATGTATATATCCATTCTATCATAAGATATATTTTGTTTAGGAGTATTTATATTTTACAAGTATAAAGTATTGATATGGGAAGTACAGAGTTTTATCGAGAGAAGTTGGTTCCAGAATATATTACTAATTTAGAAAAGTATGAAAAGAAGGTTGACCCAAAGCATGAAAAAGAAAGGCAGAAAAGAATAAATAAAGCTAAGGTTTTTGCAAGCGAAGTTGTAAAAAAATATGGCCGTGCAGTTAAAACAATTATTATTTGGGGCTCGGTTTTAAGGTCTGAAGAAACATTTAGTGAAAAGTCAGATATAGATACTTTGATTATTTTAGACGATACGAGTATTAGGGTTGGTCCTGAACTTAGACATGTAATAGATATGGATGTTAGAAAAATTGCAAATAAAGTTTATAAAAATATTTCAGTTCAACCTTGTTGGACTTTGACAGAATTTTTTGATCAGGTGAGGGAACAAACACCTTTAGTTTATTCTATGCTTAGAGAAGGTTGGGCAGTTTATGATACTGGATTTTTCATTCCAATTAAAAAACTTTATGCTCTTGGTAAAATGCCAGCAACATCACAGTCTGCATTAAGAAAATTAGATCCTGCGGAAAGAAGAATGTTTAGAGCAAAAAATGCAAAAGCAATGATAGTTTTTGATGATATATTTTATGCAATGCTCGAATCTGTACAGGGAATAGTTGCTTACATGGGTGTAGAACCTGCTAGTGTTCGTTTAACTCCTGGTCTTATGAAAAATTTATTGATTTCTAAGAAAATAATAGAACCAAAGTGGGCTAAAGAGCTTGATGATGTTATTAAGTTTCACAAAGCAGTTGAACACGGTACTATTAAAGATATTACAGGTGTAGAATTAGATAATTGGATTAAGCGTGGAGATAAATTTGTTAAACGGATGAAAAAAGCATATAAGGATTTAGAGAAGAAGTGATAATATGGGAGTTCAATTAGGTGGATTAATTAAAGGAAGAGAATTAGAGATACGCGATTTGAAAAATAGATTAGTTGCAATTGATGCGTTTAATACAATGTTTCAATTTCTTACAACTATTAGAGATAGAGAGACCGGTGAACCATTAAAAGATTCAAAAGGTAGTGTAACATCACATTTATCAGGATTACTTTATAGAACTACAAAATTTATTGAAGGTGGGATTAAACCAGTCTACGTGTTTGATGGAAAGAGACCAGATTTTAAATATGTATCAGCTGAACGTAAGGAAAAAAGAGATGATGCTAGAGTTAGGTGGAAAGAAGCTGTAGATAAAGGTGATTCAAAAGAAGCGTTTAAGCAAGCAAGAATGTCAGCTTCTATTGATGCTGAAATGATTGAGAATGCAAAGAAACTTTTAGGTTATATGGGAGTTCCTGTAATTCAAGCTCCTTCAGAAGGCGAGGCACAATGTGCATGGATGTGTAAAGAAGGTAAAGTTTGGGCAGCCGCATCTCAAGATTGGGATGCTATTATTTTTGGAGCACCAAGATTGATTAGAAATTTATCTATTACTGGTAAAAGAAGGAATTTTAGAACTGGATCTTATTATGAAGTAAAACCAGAAATGGTTGAATCTAAGGACGTGTTAAAAGAACTTGGAATTAATAGAGAACAATTGATTATGATGTCAATGATGATTGGAACTGATTTTAATCCAGGTGTTAAAGGAGTTGGACCTAAAATAGCTCTTAAGAAAGTTATTGAGTTTAAAACATTTGGTCAACTGTCTAAAGAATATGAACTTCCAGAAGAAGTATATGAGTTTTTTTTGAATCCACCTCATGAAGATATTAAGATAGCGTCTAAAGAAATGAATGAAGATAAGATAGTTAAATTTATGGTTGATGAGCATGAATTTTCTCAAGAGCGAATTGATAATGTGATTAAGAGATTAAAGATGAATAAACCATCATCTAGTTCTCTAAGTAAGTGGTTGAAATAAATATTTTATCTTTTATGCTTTTTACGAGTACGTTTTTTTAATTTAATCTTTTTTGTTTTAAAGTAAATAGCAACTCCAATTCCTATAAATGCTATTAAAATTGAAATAATTATTAATCTTCCTTCATTAAGAAATCCTACACCAGTTTGTTGTATACCAACAATGTCTTCTGCTTTAAACAATAATATTTCTGCTTGAGCAAGTTGTGCATATGCTTCAAAATATTCTCCAGCTCCGATATATGAATCTGCTTTAATAAGTAAACCTGTAATCTCGCTTAATAGTCCTTCAACTTCAGCTGTGTTTTTTTCAGGTAATTTTGTTTCTTCATATGCCTGTGTTATTGTATTCATCCAAGTTGAGTAACTAACATAATTTGAAGCTATTTTTATTTTTGTATCTTCAGAAGGCATTATTTTAATTTCTGCTTCAGCTTCTTCTTCTGTCTGATCATTTAGTGCTTTGAATGTAATTGTATATGTTTTAGGTTCTGCTGTTGTAGGAACTTTGATTTGAATAGTATATTCTTTTTCTGCTTTTTTGGCAATGTCTTGTTCTGATGTTTCAATTACATACCATGATGACGGTATTCCCTCTATTGCTAATTTTACATTGTTCTCTTGAATACTACCTATATTTTTTATAGATACTGTTTTTGTAATATCTTTTCCTTGTTCGACTGTAAACGAATCAGCTCCTGTTAATTCTAATTTATGTGTGATTGAATTTAATATTCCCCCGCCCATTCCAGATCCTCCACCAACACTAGCAGATGATGGTACTAAAGATATTGTTATTGGTAGTATTGTAGAAGTTGTATTAATTTTACTTGTATTTATTGTAAACCACGTTTCTGTAGTATTCCTAGTATAATAACTATTGTTTCCGTAAAAAACTATATTGTATGTTCCATCAGTTAAATTATTTAGAGGAGCTGTCCATAAAATTAGAGACTCATTTACTAATGTTATATTATTTGCTCCATTCAAAGAGTATTTTGCTGATAATAATGTTTGGTTTGTAATTATAGTTGCATTTATTGAAGTTGTAGTATATGTTGTATTAGCAGGACTCCACACTGTTAATGCGGGGATAGTTACATTTGCCGTATTGTCAGTAGTTACATTTGTCGTATTATTGACTATATCAATTATATCAATATATGTTATGTTTAGATTAACATAATCAATTAAAAGCCAGCTGTTATCTTTTTTACCGTTGACATAATCTAATTCGAAGCGTATTTTTATTTCATTTGTTATAGGATTAATAAAGTCGGGCAAGTTGCCATCTGCATTATAATAATCAGTTATTTCATTGTTATTATCGTCAACTCTAAGATTTCCAATATCTAACCAAGTTTCTGCAGTTACATTGTATATTTCAACATTTTGATCTCCTTGTTGAGTACCTTCAATAGGGCGGTCTTCATTACATTCTGGGTTATTATCATTATTACCACTATGACAATAGTCTATTGAAAAGTTAAGATTTGTAATTGAGCTATAGTTTGTTATTTCTAAAACAGTTAAATTAAAATTTAATTCAGCATATGCTGTTATATCATAATTTTTATTATTACTTCCAAAATACCAATAACTTTCATCAGTTGTGTTTTGAGTATCAATATATGATCCTCCACTATCACTGTAATTTCCTATAAGCGTTCCATCGGTTCCTTCCTTTATTATTGCTCCTGTTATTCCAGAACCAAACATTATGGTAGTGATTAATATTAAGATTGATAGAGTAATGATTGTTTTATTTTTCATATTATATCTCTTTTTTTTGCAAATTTTATAGACCCTATTAAATAATATGTAAAAGAAAGCATATAAATAATTCTACAACATAGAATATAGCAGTGTTATTATGCAAAACCTAATTAAAAACGCACCAGAGTTAAAAGAACTAGTAACTTTTGTTCCAAATAAGATTGAACCTATACATAATTGGTATTATTATAAAGAAGGGTTTTCAAAGAAGTTTGTAGAATGGTGTATTGATAAATTTGGTATTACGAACAAGCACGTGGTTCTTGATCAATTTTGTGGAGTAGGAACAACTCCTTTGACTTGCAAACAACATGGAATAAAATCAATAGGATTTGATTGTTCACCTCTTTGTACATTTGTTTCAAGAGTTAAGACAACTGATTATGATCTTGAGGAGTTAGAAGAGGTAAAGAATGAAGTTTTAAGTTGGAGTCCAGAAAAATCAGATGTTCCTAATAACAACTGGTTAAAAATCGCGTTTAATAAAAAAGTTCTTGAAGATATAATTTCTTATAAAAAAAGATTGTTTTCAATGAAAAATGAAGATACTAGAAATTTTATGATACTAGCTTTAATGAATGCTTCAATGATGTCTTCTTATGTTGAGAAAGATGGAGCGTTTCTTAAAGTAAAAAAGAAACATGTTCCACCTCTTAAGAAAGCTTTTGATTATAGTGTGAAAAAAATGTTTAAAGAATATAGTAAATCGAATATTCCAAATACAGAAGTTAGAATAGATGTATGTGATGCAAGAGATTTAGATCTAAAAGACAAGTCAGTTGATTTTATAATTACTTCACCACCGTACCTTAATAAAATTGAATATACTCAAATCTATCGAACAGAATATGCTTTATTTTTTGATCAACCTAAAACAAGAATACATTCAGCAATAGAGAATGAAGAAGAACATTATTTTAATGATATGAGAAAAGTTATAGAAGAGATGAAAAGAGTTTGTAAAGGAAAAGTAGCTGTTGTAATTGGTGGTGGTTGTTTTCCAGACCGAGTTGTTGAAGTTGATCGATCTTTTGCTAGACTTGCTGAACAAGTTGGTTGGAAAGTTGATGATATTTTAGTTGCAAGAAATTCTTGGTGTACTAGATCTAAAGTAATGAAAGTTGCTAGAATGAGAGAAAGTGTTATTCTTTTGTCTTCGGAATAGCATATTTTGGAACAATTCCTAACTTAATATATTTATTTTGTATTTTTTTAGGTAGATATTTGAAATCTTTAATTCTTTTACGACACGATTTATTTTTGCACTTGCAATCCATTTCCCAGTCATCTTCATTCATAGTTGTAGAGTAGTCCCAAGTTATTTCTTCACCCGTTTTAATATTTTTTATGGCGATTAGGATAATACTTTTATTTGTTATTTTAAGTCCAGAATTAGGATTACATGAATGATTAATAAAATCATCAAAACTGTTGGAAGGGCCCACGTATTTGTATCTTCCTATTTGAACATATCGATCATCTTGTGGAGAATTAATTTCTGGGATATCAGAGGTTTTAATTATTTTTCCTTTAAATTCAATAATCTTTTCATCTTTTTTGAAATTGCTTTTAGCAAAAACAGATTTTCCAAGCCTGCCTCGCTTAATAATTAATTTAGATATCATTCTTCTTTCTTCTCCTTAAATCCATATTTTCCTAACAAAGGAACAAAGTTAAAGAAGCCAATAGAAGCTCTATCAAACTTAGTTTTGTTTTTTTTAGTTATGCTAATCATTTCTTGAGAATAAGAATCTCCATATGGAATAACCATTTTACCACCGACTTTCAATTGATCTAAAAGTGGTTTAGGAACTTCTGGTGAAGCTGCTGTAACCATTATTTTGTCAAATGGTGCATATTTTTTAAGACCTTTAGAGCCATCTCCTTTTATTATTTTAAGATTTTTTATTTCTGGAAATTGTTCTAAATTTGATTTAGCAAATTTTACAAGTTCAGGAATGTGTTCAACAGAATAAACGTTTTTCTTTGTTAGTTTAGCTAATATGGCTCCTTGCCATCCAGACCCTGTTCCAATTTCTAAAATCTTATCAGTTTTTTTTACGTCCAATGCTTCTGTCATTATTACAACTGTTGCTGGTTGTGAAATTGTTTGTCTCTTACCAATGTCTAATGGTGTGTTTTCATATGCAAATCTTTTTACATTTGCTGGAACAAACTTTTCTCTAGGAAGTTCTAATAGAGCTTGTTCTATTTCTTTGGACTTTAGGTGTCCATCTTTCTTCATTTTCCATATAAGCTGTCGATTTTGATAAGACATAACTATAATATATAACCTCAGTATATTTATTATATGGCATTGGTCCAATTAATTAAGGATATTAAGTCTATGAAGTACCAAGGAGCTAATCAAATTGCAATAGCTTCTTTGAAGTATTTGAAAAAGACCAAGTTAAAGAATTTTAACACGGTTTCTAATCAGCTAAGAAAGGCAAGACCAACAGCTGTTGTTCTACACAATTGTTTAAATATATTAAGTAAGGATAGGACGGAGAAAATGATTGATACATTGCTTGTAAGATTACAAAGTTCAAGAATAGAGATAGGTAAGAGGGGTTCTAAGTTAATAAAAAATAAGTTTAAAATAATGACACACTGTCATTCTGGTGATGCTTTATCAATAATTAAGGAAGCTCACAAAGCTGGAAAGCGGTTTGAAGTTTATGCTACAGAGACAGAACCAAAACATCAAGGAATAATTACAGCTAAAGAACTTCATAAACTAGGTATTAAGGTTACAGTGATTGAAGATCCAGCTGCTGCTTATTTTATGAAAGATATGGATTGTGTTATTGTTGGAACAGATTCGTTTAGAAAAGAAGGAATTATTAATAAAATAGGAACATTTGATTTAGCTATTCTAGCTAAGAAGTTTGGGAAACCATTTTATGTTGCTGGAAATACTTTGAAGTTAGATAATAGAAAGAAGTTTATTATAGAGGAAAGACCAGTTAAAGAAGTTTATGCTGGTAAGTTAAAAGGAATTAAGATTAGAAATCCAGCGTTTGATATTACGTCTTGGGATTTGATTACAAGAGTTGTAACAGAGAAAGGTATTATGACACCTGTTAATGTAAAAAGACTTCTGCAGTAACTTTATAAATTATGAAAACAACTTCATTTATATGAAAACAACTTCACATATATGGAACAATGAGACAGCATTTAAGCTAGTAGAAGTTTTTCTTAAAAATCCGACCAAAGAAATGTATGAATCTGAAGTTAGAAAGATGTCAGGCCTGAGCCTTGGTTCTGCGAACAAATACATGAAAGAGATTGTTAAAGAAGATATTGTAGTCTGGACAAAGAGAGGGAAAATGAATTTTTACAGATTAAACAGAGACAGTCAGATTGTGAAGCATATAAAGAAAACATACAGCCTTTCTCTGGATATGGTTAAGGAACTAATACTTGTCGGGAAAAATTTAAGCATGAAAATATATTTATTTGGATCTGTTGCGAGAGGAGAAGATACTGAGGATAGTGACTGGGATTTATTAATAATCGGCGACAAAGATATTAATAGCGTTGAATCTGAAATGCTTAGGATAAAAAGAAAGTTTAATGCAAATTTAAAATATTTGATATTCAAGCAAAGTGGTTGGATAAAAATGTCAAAGACTGATCCGGCGTTTTACGAGAGAGTAGAAAAAGATAAAATAGAGATGATATGATGGATATAAAAGAATGCCTTGAAAAGAGATATCTAGAAAAGATAAAAATTGATGAGAAGCTCGTTTTCAAAGAGATAAAGGAAGCTGAAAGCGATTTAGATAAAGCCAAGAATGATCTTGAAGACAATGATTTCAAATGGTCGATAATCAAAGCTTATTATTCTATGTTTCACGCTGGTAAAGCTGTTCTCTTCGCTTTAGGATATAAGGAAAGAAAGCATGTGGCTGTGCAGATAGTTCTTGAAGATTTGTCAAAGCAAGGAAAACTTGAAAGCATATACACGCAGTATTTATCGTCTGGCGAGGAATGTAGAGAAGGAGCAGATTACAGATACACTTATTCAGAAGAGATTGCCAATGAGATGATTGAGAATGCTGAAAAGTTTTTAAAGCGGATAAAAGAATTATTAAAGAGGTTAATTAAATGAATTGGAAAGAATTTTTGAAACCACATTGGAAGAAAATAATTTTAGCCATAATTATTTTATCTGTATTACCATTTCCATTTTATAATGTAATTGCTTGTGATACTGCAAAAGTAGTTGGCTCTTGTCCACAATCTGGTTGGACACTTCAACCATTTTTGCTACCAATTATGTTAATTCATTTTGAATTTGAACTTGAATTTTTTATTTATTTAATATTATTTGTAGCCACGTCTTATTTAATTTCGTGTTTAATAATTAGTAAGGTGAGGAAGAAATGAGTTATCAAAAATACATTAATTTAAAATATAAACCGAGTAAGGATGATTTAATTTGTACTTTCAAAATCACACCAGGCAAAGGAGTTTCAAAGCTTAGAGCAATTGGAGCTGTTGCAGCTGAGTCAAGTACTGGTACCTGGACTGCTCTTTCAACAATGGATGAAAAGAAAATGTTAAAAATTGGTGCAAAAGTTTTTGAGATAAAAGGAAAATATGTTAAGATTGCTTATCCTTATGATTTATTTGAACTAGGAAACATGCCACAAATTTTATCGAGCATTGCTGGAAATATTTTCAATATGAAAGAAGTGAAGACGTTAAGGCTTGAAGATGTTAAGTGGCCAGATAAAATTATTAAGTCATTCAAAGGTCCAAAGTTTGGAATAAAAGGAGTTAGAAAAATAGTTGGAGTAAAAACTAGACCATTGGTTGGGACAATTGTTAAACCAAAACTTGGATTAAATGAAGTTCAACATGCTAAAGTAGCTTACGAAGCATGGAAAGGTGGAATTGATATTGTAAAGGATGATGAGAATTTAACTAGTCAACCGTTTAATAAATTTGAAAAACGAGTTGTTGAAACTTTAAAACATAGAAAACTTGCAGAAAAAATAACTGGTGAGAAAAAAATATACATGCCTAATGTTACAGCAGAAACAAATGAAATGATTAAGAGAGCTAAGTTTGTAAAAAAGAATGGTGGGAGATATGTTATGGTTGATATACTTACAGTTGGTTGGTCTGGAGTTCAAACATTAAGAAATGCTAATCTTGGTTTAGTTATTCATGCTCACAGAGCAATGCATGGAGCTTTAACTAGAAATAAAGAACACGGAATATCAATGTTAGTTATTGCAGACATAGCAAGACTAATTGGTGTTGATCAGATTCATATTGGAACAGCAGTTGGTAAGATGGAAGAGACGCCAGAAGAAGTTATTGAAATTAAAAATAGTATAACGTCTGGTAAAATGAAATCAGTATTTCCAGTATGTTCAGGAGGTTTACATCCAGGACATGTAGAACAATTAGTAAAAATGTTAGGAAAAGATATTATTATTCAAGCTGGTGGTGGAATTCATGGACATCCACTTGGAACTAAAGATGGTGCAATGGCAATGAGACAAGCTGTTGATGCAGTTATGAAAGGGATTCCGGTTAAAAAATATGCTGAAAAAAATTTAGAATTGAAATTAGCTTTAAATAAATGGAAATAATTAAACAGTTGTAGAATATCTTCCATAATATCTATGTCCACTTTTAGCTTCTTCAACAATAGTTTTTCCAATACGCCTTGTTAAGGACAATGTGTATTCATCTTTTTTTGTATTTGGAACATCTTTTCTATGAGTTGGGTCATCATACCAATTAACTTTGTATGCTACACCTAATGGAATGGTTTTCATACCCAACATTGTGCATGCTTTCATTAAATTTGGCGAAACAGAATCACCTTCTTTACTACAGTTTATGAATGCACACCATCTTCCGTACAATCTTTGTTTGTACTGTGCTTTTGGATCCTTTGCATATTTTATTGAGTTCTTAAGATTTTTTCCATCTCCCCATAGACTTTCAACTCCACCGTCTAATGCGCACATTCTACTAAACATTGCTTGAAATAAAGCTGGTCTTCCATAATAGTTTGTAGATGTTGCAAATATTATTCCATCTGCTTTTCTCATTGCTTCATAAACTAACCACATGTCATCTCTTTTTGCAAAACGTCCATGATCGTGATATATTTCAAAGAAAGTCTTTTTGTCTAGATGATCATATGCGTGTTCTATTGGTAGAACTTTATTTTTATCAATGAAGAAATGGTCTTCTTTATTTTTGTAACAATCACACATGTTAATTTTTTCATTAAATCTGCATTGAGCAGGACAAGTTGAATAACATTCTTTACATGCTCCTATTTGAAGATCTCTTAGATCTATTAATTGTGTTTTTGCACCAGCCTTTTCAGCTTCTCTTAGAGCCAGTTTAAGTAACCATAAACTTGCTGGATCTTCTGCTGCACAATCATATTGGCTTCTTTTTCCAGAAGAAATACCTAATATTCTTATTGGTCCTGTTAATTTGTTATTTTTTTCTATTTTATGACCTTTAGGAAACCCTCGTAACATAATGAATATTATGCGATACTGGTATATATTGTTTTATATATCTGTTAACAAATAATTGTATTATGAAGCTTCCTAAATTAGATAAGAGTGAAAAAATAGCAATTGCATTTGCTTTAATATTTTTAATCTTAGTAGCAATACCAGTTTATAGAGACAAAGGAGATTGTGAAGTTGCAAGACCAGGATATGAATGTGCTTCAGCTCAAGAAGTTATGATTGAGAACTGCAATTATTGGAGTAAGTATAATTGTGATACAAGTGCTGATAATAGTTTAGTTCAAGTCGAATGGTATATTGATAATCTTTGTGATATTCATAATAGATATAATAAAAACGATGTAGATTGTTCTAATCTTAAAACAGCTTGTAATCAGATTTCAGGACAAAGTTTGTGTTAGGTGAATAAATGAAATTAACTGCGATGCCAATTGATTTTGAAACTGGTGGAAAACCAATTGTAATTCTAAATAAAGAAGATGCGGAGTCTTTAGGTTTACATAGTTCTGATCGAGTTAGATTAAAACATAATGGAAATCAAATAATAGCAATAGTAGATATTACAACAAAGTTTGCTACTTCAGGACACGCGGTTATAAATAATGAAGTTGTTTTAAAACTTAAAACAAAGGTTGGAGAAAAAATTGATGTTGAACCAGCAGGTGCACCAGAATCAGTTATGTTTGTTAGAGAAAAAATAAGAGGAGGAAGACTAACACATGAAAAATCAAGAGCAATAATAGAAGATGTGGTTGAAAAACATCTTTCTGATATAGAGTTAAGTGCATTTGTAACAGCTCTTAATGTTTATGGAATGTCAATGCATGAAATAGAAGGAATTACTAGAGCAATGATTGCAACTGGGAAGACAATAAAATTACCAGGTAAGATAGTAGATAAACATGGAGTTGGAGGATGTGCCGGTGATACAACTTCAATGGTTTTAGTTCCAACAATAGCAGCATCTGGTTTAACTATTCCAAAAACAAGTTCAAGAGCAATAACTTCTCCAGCTGGAACAGCAGATAAGATGGAAGTTCTTGCTCCAGTTGAATTGCAATTAGTAGATATTAAGAGAGTAATTAGAAAAACAAATGCTTGTTTAGTTTGGGGTGGAACTTTAGAATTAGCTCCAGCAGATGATGCTTTTATTAAAATAGAATATCCTTTAGGTATTGATCCATTATTATTACCATCTATTATGTCTAAGAAAAAAGCAATGGGTTCAAAATACCTTGTGATTGACATTCCAATTGGAAGAGGAGCTAAAGTTAAAACAGTTGGTTCTGCAGTTATACTTGCAAATGATTTTATTGAGCTTGGTAAAAGATTAAAAATAGATGTTGCGTGTGGAGTTACATATGGAGAACAACCACTTGGTCAAGGAATAGGTCCAGCGCTTGAAGCAAGGGAAGCATTACTTACTTTACAAGGTAAGGGTCCACCTGATGTAGTTGAAAAAGTAACATATCTTGGAGGAATATTATTTGAAATGGTTGGAAAAAATAATGTTGATGGAAAGAAATATGCAATGAGATTATTGAAATCGGGCAAAGCTCACAAAAAGATGCTTCAAATAATTGAAGCACAAGGTGGTAATCCAAAAGTAAGATTAAGCGATTTACCTATTGGAAAAAATAGCGTTGATGTTTTAGCAGATAAGACTGGAAAAGTATTGTGGGTTAAGAATGGTGAAGTTGCAACAATTGCAAGAGAAGCAGGAGCACCAAAAGACAAAGGAGCTGGAATGTTTTTGTATAAAAAAGTTGGAGATTCTGTAAAGAAAGGAGATAAATTGTTTACAATTTATTCTGATAATGTTCATAAATTAAATTCTGCATTAAAGTTAGCAAAGCAATATGAACCAACAGTTGTTGCAAAGAGACTTGAAGATAAAATGCTGCTGGAGAAAGTTCCTGAAAAAATACACCATAAAAAATTGTTTATGCTGGAAAGATAAGGATTTAAACCTTCTTTACTAACTATTAGTATGAGAAAAATATTACCTATATTTGTATTGGTATTAATCATATTTGTAAGTGGGTGTACTGGTGATAATGCAACAGGAAATGTTATTCTAGAAGATGAAAATAAGATAGATATAACCTATAAGGATGGAACATGTAGACAAGATACAGATTGTTTAATTGCTCATTGTGGAGAGACTGAAGATTATTATTGTATGAATAGTATACAAGTTGAAACACAAATGAAATGTTATCAGTATAAAACAAAAATGGTAGCTGAAAAAGACTATGAAATTTGTGGATGTGTACAAGGAATCTGTTCTACTCAATAATTATATACTAAGGATGTTTATTCTATATATGAAAAAGATACTGTTTGTTATTCTTGATGGAGCAGGCGATGGTCTTAGAAAAGGAACATCTTTAGAAGTTGCACATAAGCCAATATTAAATGAGTATACTAAGTTAGGATTTGCTGGGCTTCTTGAAAATACTTCTGGTAAACATCCTGATTCTGGAACATCAATATTTCAACTTTTAGGTTATCCACTTGTAGATTATCCAGGAAGAGGTTATCTTGATGCTATGGGGATTGGACTTCTTCCAAAACCACACACATTGTATATGAGAGCAAACTTTGCAACAGTTAAGAAAGAAGTAAAAGAAGTAGCTAGGGGTCAGTTTAAACCAGTGTATATTGTAACTGATAGAAGAGCTGGTAGAGATGAAACAGGACTTAAAGAAATTGCAAATGATATTTCTGAAATAAATATTGAAGGTTTTAATGTTAAGTTTTACAAATCACTTGCTCATCGTGGAATATTAACAATAAGTAATTATAATGTATCAAAAGATATCACTGGCACAGATGCTGGACAAGTTGAAAATGATTTATCAGAGATAACGGCGATTAAAGGAGATACTAATTCTCACAAGACTGCAGCGATTTTAAATAAGTGGTTAGATCAAGTTGCAAAATTACTTGAAGAACATTTGGTAAATAAAAACAGAAAAATACCTGCTAATTATATTTTACTTAGAGGACCAAGTTTTTATAATATTGAAAAGACGTTTAAAGAAAAGCACGGATTAGTTGGTGCAATAATTGCTAAGTCTCCTGTAGTAAGAGGAATAGGAAAACATTTTGAAATGGATGTTATTGATGTAGTTGGTGCAACAGGAACAATGCAAACAGATCTTAAAGCAAAAACTTTAGCAGCTTTAGAAGCATTAAGAGATCATGATTTTGTTGTTCTTCATATTTTAGCACCAGATATTGCAGGACATGATATGGTTGTAAGAACAAAAGCTGGTATTATTGAAAAAATAGATAATGAAGTTTTTGGACGGATTAAAGAATATGTTGATTTTGATAAAACTATTTTATGTGTAACTTCAGATCATATTACTTCTGTGTTTAGTGGAAATCACGAAGGTGGTAAGTTTCCTTTTATGATTTATACAAATGGTATTGAATCAAATAATCTAGATGGTTATTATGAAATGGTTTGTAAAAAAGGACCAATGATTGATATTTCTGAGTGGATGGAATTGATTATGAAGTATAGATAAATATTTTTGGTTAGTTTTTGACCTAACATAATAGTAAGTTATATAAATATTCAAATGACATTTTAATTATGAGAACATCAAATCTATTGGTTTGTTTCATGGTAGCAACAATTATGATATCATTGAGTTCAGCAACTGTGTTTGCACAGGAAGATGTCTGTATAAAGGAAAATATTGAAAGTTTCACATTTGTAGATTTCAGCGAAGCTTGGGGAACAATGCCATATGATCATTATGTTTGCACAGCTACATATGAACTTGAGTGGTCAGCGGCTCAAGCTGGTTATGTCAGATATGGCGTACTTGTTAAGCAAGTGTCAACAAAAGCAGATGCTAAAGACTTGTTCAATGCCCATGTAGGCACAGATGGCAGTTTTTCCGGTATAACGTATAGAATATATAATGATACAGCACAGCACATCGCATGGTACTCAAACAATAATTATATTCAGATGACATGGAGTTTGGATTCTCCTGGTCCAGAATCTATTATTATTAAATATGGAACAAAGTATCCAAGTAGTGTTGGAGAACCAGTACAGACCACGTCCTGTACAGATTCTGATGGCGGTTTAGACTGGTATACGGCGGGTAAAATTACTGGTGTTTCCAGAGAATCTGGCGTATATGGAACGTGGGGAGATCATTGTTGCGATCCAAACGTTCCTGATGAATGTTTTTATGGTGAAACAAATTGGTTAATTGAATATGCCTGTACTTATGACAGTAGTGGCAATAGTTATGCTGATCCATATCCTTCGCATAAATGTGAATATGGATGTCAGAATGGAATTTGTTTAGAAGGAGAACCGCTATGCCAAGATATAAAGTGCCCTACCGAATTTACATGTAAACGAAATGCTTACCATGTTTGTTATAAATATAATGGTTATGGTTCATGTTCTTCAGAAGAGATAGACGGACAATGTGAAAGCCAAGAATATTATTTATCTCCAATAGTAGAATATTTACCAATATTTAATGAAAATAAAATAATGATTACTGAAATAGATCATGATAATAGCAGAGTGAAGGTAACATTTGTTCAATCAAGTGGAATAGTTATAAAAGAAGATTGGATCTACAAGTACAATCCATATACTAATAGAGAACCATATTGGATTTCATTTAACACTGAACGTGTTGCAATTACTATAATAGAAATTTCATCTGCAGTTTCACATGGCGTTGTAGCTGCAAATAGGGTAACCGTGTTAGCAGAAAAAATTATAACAGAAGAGATAACCCAACCAATTTTAAATGCAACGGCAATCTGCGAAGACGGACCGTGCATTTACGGAATATATGTAACATTAGGAGAAATGTTTAAATTACAAGAAACACAGCCAGTTAAAATCATAGATTATTTAGACAGCAATAATAATCCTCTTAAAATAACTTTTGCTAATGTTCAGAAACCAAACAATGCAATAACATTAAGATTAGATTTTAATAATGAAAATATATATATGGAACCAACGGTTGGAGAATCTATGGAATTCTTCGGTGCAAATATAAAATTCGTGTCAATAGATGACAGTTGGAAATATGCTACAATAGAAGTAAATGCCGATCAGACATCTGCCGGCAAAGCTGGAGCACGAATAGCTGTACAGACCACTATTACAAAAGCAGTATCAACATTAGAAACAGTTAAGATCAAAGCATCTGAACAGACAGCAGGAATATCAAATGCCCAGGAAAAAATATTAGAAGTTAATACAGAAACAGATAGTTTTGAAAAAGAAATCAATCAAAGAGGAATTGGCTATAAATTTAAATGGTTCTTTGGAATGGTTGTAGAACAGGAAAAACAAGATGTTGAATTTTTAAAAAGTCAGGAACAAAAATTAATAAAAACAGCAGATTTATTATTAGAGATTTCTGAACAAGTTGAAGAGCCAGCTAAATCTATTTTAGTAGAACAGTCTGAATCATTGAAAGAGCAAGCACAAGAAATATTAGAAAAAGCTGAAAGTAAAGAAAAAAGTGCAAGAGGATTCTTAAGTTGGTTTGGATTAAAATAATTTATTTTTCTATTCTCATTCTAGTTTGAAATGCTAACTTTATATAGCATCTAAGCAGACATCCAAGCAGACCTTCTCACAAAGACGACTAGATAGAAAAACTCAGGCACCTAAAAATTAGACAATAATAATATAATAAATTTCACAATAACGTAACCTTTAAATAGTTTCATAGATGAATATTTTTTACCTTAAGACATACAGGTAACAGAAACTATTTTTAATCAATGAACATATGTTCTTGATGACCAACAACTACTACCTAGGTATGTTTAGCTATGTGATTGCAAACGTCGGGCGAGTTTAATTACGATGAAAGACCCACGGGGTATATGATAGCGTTTGAGGAACGTGCACATCCCAACTTGGCAGTTGAGGGTGGAAGGGTTGAACATAAGCAATGATTATTGTGAACACCTTATGACCAAAATATGATTAAGTAGTAAAATTGAGCTTATATTTTATGATACCAGTAGAAGAATAGAGAATAGGTCTGTTCTATACACTATACCAACTGGTGGATAACTTGGTTCCAAACACTGATGAAGGACGTAGCAAGTTGCGATAAGTCCTGGCGAGGCACAAGCGGCCATTGAACTAGGAATTTCCGAATGCGACATCGTGTTATTTTCGAATAACATTCCGAAAGGAAGAATAACCCACTGAATTGAAGCATCTTAGTAAGTGGAGGAAAAGAAAGCAAATGCGATTGGGTAAGTAAAGGCGATCGAAAACCCAACAGGGCAAATCGAATCCTCTCCGAAAGGAAGAGGAGATGTGATGTCTGGGTACAACTTCGTTAGTTTATTAGAAATCTGCTGGAACGCAGTACCGTAGAGGGTGATAGTCCCGTATAAGAAAACTAAAAAGTTGATTCCAGTCAAAGAGTACCATTCCTTGGATATGGAGTGGGAATATGGGAGGCATCAACTCCTAACCCTAAATATGTTTGGAGTCCGATAGTGAATAAGTAAGGTGACTGAACGTTGAAAAGTATTTCTAACCGAAGGTTAAAAGATCTTGAAACCAGTTGGAACTAGTCTTTCATGGCATGAAAGGTGTCTTCTCGAAGGAAAACCTCGTGAGGGGTGTGTACGAGAGAAGACTTACAGTGTCATGATTTCCGTTTCGAAATTAGTTTAAGTGTTGACAACCCAATTTCTTAGTTTTCACACTGATAGTGAAAATGAATTTAGTAATTTTATAATTTTAATAAATTGATTGGATTTAAACATCCAATGAAGGTTAAGAAGTTGGCAACATTTTTCTAACGAGATACACGGGGCAGGGAGTTTATTTCTGTGGCAAGGGTAACCTGTTAAGCGGGGTACCCTAAGCGAAAGCGACAAGCGCGTAGCTTCGGCATGGCGCGTCCTCTGAAAGGGGGAGTAGTCACAGGGATAGTACCAGAAAGGAGGTGATCTATACCTGGATAGGATGAAGCGTGGCGAAAGCCGCGTGGAGGTCCGCTATCGTTGTTGCTTCTAAGCACTCGAGTGATCTGGGCATAGGGGTGAAAAGCCAATCGAACCTCCTGATAGCTGGTTCCTTCAGAAATGTGTCTTAGCACAGCCTCATCTGAGATAGTTGGCGGGGTAAAGCACTGATTGGGAAATTAAGGAAAGAAATTTCCAGTTTCGCTGTCAAACTAATAATCTGTCAACATCGTAGAAGATGGGAGTGAGAGTACCGGGGTAAGCTTGGTGCTCAAAAGGGGAACAACCCAGAGTAAGGTTAAGGTCCCAAATTCTCAATTAAGTCAAGAAAGTGGTAGTAATCCAAAAACAGGCGGGCGGTAGGCTTAGAAGCAGCCATCCGATAATCAACGCGTAACAGCGGACCGTTCGAGGATTATTGCGCTGAAGATGGACGGGTGTAAATTGAGAACCGATACCTTACAAATAGAAATATATTAGGTATGAAGGTGTTCTGCATGGGCAGAAGTATCTACGTAAGTAGATATGGACCGTGCAGAAATAAGAATCCTGCTGGTAGTAACAGCAAAGTCAGGTTAGAACCCTGACCGCCTGAAAGGCAAGGTTTTCTCGGCAATGACTATCAGCCGAGAGTTAGTTGATCCTAACCCAACCCTTAACTGAAGTTGGGGAAAGGGAAACCGGTTAATATTCCGGTACCACAGACATACGTGTGGCAACACAAGTCCTATTACAGACACTTTAGAGATAGCTTAACGTAAGCTAAGCATTGAAATCCAGGGAGTTCTGTCAAAGAGAGAACTGGACGAAGGTGTGAATGGTTTTCCTGTATAGGAGAATTTAAGCAATTCCTAGAGTCCGTGAAAATGTAATGGAAAGGATTGTCTGTGATCATACTCAGAACCGACACAGGTGACCCTTGCTGAAAAGGCAATGGCGTGTCAGGTAATGCCACTTTAGGGAATTCGGCAATATTGGCCCTGTATCTTAGGTATAAGGGGTGTCTATGTAGAAGTACATAGATCGCAGTAACCAGAGGAAAGCGACTGTTTAACAAAAACGTAGCTGGCTGCTAATGAGAAATCATTTGTATAGCCAGTGAGGCCTGCTCAGTGCGAGTGTGTTAAAACTGGTTTCAACCGGTCCAAGCCCTCGTAAACAGCGGCGGTAACTCTGACCGTCTTAAGGTAGCGTAATCCCTTGTCGTTTAATTGACGACCCGCATGAATGGCTTAACGACTTTCCTGCTGTCCCAAGGTGGTGCCTGGCGAACCTGCTATTGTGGTGCATAGGCCACAGACCCTCAGAGGGAATTGGAATAAGTATTAGATATTCAATTTCAGCTTTCTTATTCTCTTTTTTTAACGAGTTAAGAAAAGTAGATAAGGAAGCTTCCCTAAATTAGACCATGAAAAGTAAAACTTTTTATCAAATAGCTTTTAGTCAATATGACAAGAAAATAAATGTTAAAATACCAAAACTGAATAATAAACTTCTTGCATATGAAATAGGAGTTCATTTGGGAGATGGATCAATGCAAATAGTTCCTAAGAAAACACACTCAGTTAGATACTGGGGAGATTCAAATGAGGATTGGTTATTTGTATCAGAAGTACTTCCAAAAATTATTAAAGAACTCTATAATAAAAATGTTATTGCAAGAAAGTGCAATGATTCGAACAAGTGTGTTCTTTCAGTTTGTTCAAAAGCGATTGCAACATTTAAGAGAGATATAATTGGTTTACCAGCTGGAAATAAGAAACAAATTAAAGGTTTACCAAAATTTGTAAAAAAGAATAGAAACCTCCTAATAAATTGTTTAAGAGGTATTGGAGATACTGATTTTGGTTTATACTTTCATAGAGATGGAACTCCTGGATTAGCTTGTATAATGAGTAATAAAGATTTAATTGAAGATATTGGTCAAGAAATTAGAAATTTAGGGATTGACGCGAAAATTAAATTTGATATAATAAGAATGCGAAAAGGTAAACAAAATATTGAACATCATGTTAAAATATATTGTAAGAAAAATCTTGAAAAATGGATGAAAATTATAAGTTTTGAGAATCCTAAACATTTAACAAAATATTTGTGCTGGAAACATCTTAATTTTTCTAAAAACAGAACAACTGTTAAACAAAGAACAATTATGCTTGAAGAAGCTGGTATTTTTCCAACCTCATAGAGAAGACCCCGTGGAGCTCTGCGGCAGCCTGTCGTTGTTATACGGTAATGGTTGCATAGCGTAAGTAGGAGCTGCTACGCTAACAGTTCCGGCTGTTAGATAGGCAACAATGTAACACTACTCTTCCATGACTGCATAACTAACCTCGACTCGGGGGACACCGATTGGTGGGCCGCTCGGCTGGGGCGGTACGCCCATGACAGGATATCATGGGTGCTCAAAGTTGATCTCAGTCCGGTCAGAAATCGGACGTAGAGTGCAAGCGCAAAAGATCGATTGACTGGATTTTTAAAAGTATGGAATCCAGATGCGAAAGCATGAGCTAGCGAAACGCCGAGCTGTTCTTGATGGATATCGGTGACTTCAGAAAAGCTACCCCGGGGATAATGGAGTCGTGGCGGGCGAGAGTTCCTAATTGAGCCTTAAGTTGGCAAAACGAGAGGTGCAATGAGCAAATCGACATATAATTCGGGTTTTTTAATTCCTACTAAAGCTGGTAATGATCGTAATCATGTCGATTAAGAGAATCAGTTTTGTTTAGATGTAGCTATTGTTAATAGTTGCATATAATAAATGTAGGTATACCTATTTTATACGAGATCCCGCGCATTGCTTCTCCGCTGTCGGCTTCCCCCCTCCTGGCTGCGCAGCAGCAGCCAAGGGTACAGGTGTTCACTGGTTAAAGGGGGACATTAGCTGGGTTCAGTACGTCGTGATTCAGACGTGAAGGGTTTTCATAGTTTTCCGTATCTCAGATGATCTATGGAGAAATAGCTATGGCTATCAATGATAATAGATTACCAGGTACGGTACATTTTGGTAATGATTGGACCGCCCCAATGCGATTCCTGAAACTTATTTAGTTTCGCGAGCGGAGTAGCTTATGAACCAACCTCTAAAAGTATTCGTTGCAATGACTAGACCTCAGACTGTCTAAACGAGCAACAATGAAAACTTCCCTTTACACTGGACGACATAGACAGTACGGTTTATATCTTCTGAGGGTGTCCAGTTACCTGACCCGAAGAATGTGCAAGTACGAAAGGAACGCCCATTCGTGGCCTCTGGTCTACCAGTTATCTTTTGGTAATGCTGGTCAGCTACGCCATGATCTTTAAGAGCTGAAGGCATCTAAGCTCGAAATGACTGGGGAAAATAGGTAAATAGCGCTTGTAAAAGACAAGTTTGATAGAACAGGGGTGTAAGTACCAAGCTTCGGCGAGGTATTCAGCTCACTGTTACTAAAGCTTTTGTTTTGAACAGACCTCTCTAGAATTCTTCTACTGGTACCATTTCTAATTTGATTAGAAGTTTAGCTTTAGCTATCTATATTTAAAGTTTTCTATCTATACTATTATTAAGTGATAATATGGAACACGATTATGAATCAGAGATAAGAGAACTAATAACTGAAACACCTAGTTCTGACACTATGGGTAATAGTATTGCTAAAAAATTAGGAATTAGTAGAAATACAGTTGGTTGGTATCTTAAGATGTTAGAAAGAGATGGAGAAATTTCTTATCAAAAAATTGGTCCATGTAAATTATGGTATAAATTAAGTGATGAAGAAATTGCTAAGAATAAAGTTAAAAAACTTATAGATTCATCTAATGCAGTTATAGATTATTTTAGGGATAATGAAAAATATGATTATATGAAAGATTGTGTTGAAGAATTGGAATCAACTGTTAAAAGTTTTGAACAAAAAATTTCTAAATAAGAATTAATATATCTTTTTATACTTTCTTAATCTATTCTAAACAGGTGAGTTGGGAAGACAGCAACCCGAGTTTTATACACGGAGGAAGTTCTGCCCACCAATAAAACATCATTCCAGTTGGAATAAACTTGAGAGAGTTTAGGTTGTTCAAGAAGGCGACATGTTTTCAAAGAACGTTTAACCGATGTGGTGCAAGGTCAAGTAGGCTCTGATGATGAAAGAGGAGCGGGTAGACCGCTTAGACAAATGCTGTCAAGCAATCAAATGATCTTTCAACTGAAAGTAATTTGCTTCACAAAAGGCAGACTAATCCCAACACACTTATACTTTAGTATAGTGCGTCAAACGTCCTATTTTAGCATATAGGAGAATGATAGCACATGGGATATGACGCGCAAAATTGCCAGAGAAAATTAAAATGCGTACTTAAAACTATTTCTAATGATGCAGATATTCTTGATGTTAATAGACAAACAATAATAAAATATAAGGATTATTCTCTCGCCCAGGATCTAAGTTTAGCGAGAATATCCAGAACCATGTATATATTGAGATCATTGTCTAAATATTTGAATAAAGATTTTTACAAAGCAGACAAACAAGATATTATTGATATTGTTTCTAAAATAAATTCAGATGATAAATACGCCCATACTACAAAATGCGAATTAAAAATTACATTCAAGAGATTTTATTCCTGGCTGAAAGGATTTGAGCAGGGAGAATCAGCTCCTGAAGTCAAGTGGATAAAAGTAAAAAGAATGACTGCCAAGAGAATTACTGAACAGCTGTTAACTCAGGATGATATTAAGAAATTAATCGATTCTACAAAATCTTCAAGAGATAAAGCATTAATCGCTGTTCTTGCTGAAAGCGGATGCAGAGCCGGCGAGCTTCTTGGTATGAAACTTAATGATCTAACTAAAGATCAATACGGATTTAAAGTTGTTGTTGATGGAAAGACTGGACCAAGAAAAATTAGAATAATCACTTCTGTTCCTTATTTAGTGAATTGGTTGAATGAGCATCCTAAGAAAGATAATTTTGACGCTCCTGTTTGGATATCTCAAAAAGGAAAATGCAGTCATTTAGCTTATACAGGTTTAGCTAAGATTTGCTGGAACGCTAAAATGAAATCAAACATTAACAAACCTTGCAATCCTCATATGTTTAGACACGCGAGAGCGACATATCTTGCTGGCCATTTATCAGACGCTTTACTGAAAGAGTATATGGGCTGGACACAGAGATCTAATATGACAGCTGTTTATGTGCATCTTAATGGCAGACAGTTAGATGATGAGTTGTTTAAGATTAATGGGATTAAGACAAAGGAGGAAAAAATAGATCCAATGAAACCCAAGATTTGTTATTGTTGCAAGGAGGAGAATTCCGCGACTAATATGTTTTGCGTTAGATGCGGCACTGTATTGGACAAGGATAAGATGCTTGAGAAAATCGAGAATGAATCTGAAAGAGAAACGATGGACAGATTTGTTGACAAGATGCTTGAAGACGACAAATTCATGCAAAGGTTTGCGGACAGGTTTAATAGCATCAAGGGTGCTTTGGATGCAAAGTAATTGCTTAAATATCCAAATGTTCAGGAATTTCTTATTGAAAGAATGAGAGAAATAGGATGTGTAGTACCATAATCTGTAATTATTCAAGAGATTTAAGATATTCTAATAATTTCGGATGCAGAGAAGTTGTAAAGTATTTTTGTACATCTGTTGGTTTTACCCATTTAATTTCGACAAACTTCTCTCCTGCTTTTTCTCCTCCTCCTGCAGTTTCACAGAGATAATAAATAGAAAGAAATTCTCGTTTCTCTGGATATGTTTTTGCAAAAACTATTTCTTTAATATTAGTCGTATCTAGGCCGGTCTTTTTCTTAATCTCATCTTTAAGGGAATCTTCCAACTCCTTATCATAAGTAGGTCTTCCGCCTGGAAATGTCCAAGAAAGTTCTTTGATATATGGATCCTTTTCTCTTCTCCCAATCAAAATTTGTCTGGTTTCAGGATTATATACTATCCCTAAAACATTAACCAAAAACACTCCTTTATCAAATTCTGTCCAATCCATATAATTAATAGTTATCTATAATTTATAAATCTTGCAACCTTAGCGTCAAGTTGTCTGAATAGTCCTGACGCTTCAGACACTAAGATACTATATTCTACTCCACCCTTCAACTCACTATATCTCGGTCCACCCTGTCACTCTGTATTTTTCACATATATTGATATCTCTCATTATCCATACATTGCTAACAGAGAAAATCAACCAAAGCAGGAAAATAACCCTAACACAGACCTAACAGAGAAAAATGATCATTTCAAACAGGGATTCTGACAACTGTGTGACAAGTGTGTAAAATCATGTTTTTTCTCATAAGCCTTTGACAAGCCTTGAAATCAGGCATTCTGACAAGCCCGCTGACAACCCCGGAAAATCTCGCTTTCTCTAACCTAAGCATGACCCTAAGCAAGAGAATTACTAACCGAGATACCAACCGAGGAAAATGACATTCGCATGCATTCAAGGTCTAAGCGTGGAACCAAGCGTGAAAAACGAGCGTTTTTAATGAAATCTGCTATAAAACTTACCAATTTCTGAAACTAATCTATTTTTTGTATATTTTTTCTTTGGCAACCTTTATATATTATATATAAAATATATAACTATAGGCTATAATGTATAATTAAAGATAGTACGAAATAATAAATAACAGCACAAAAATGGATGATTATACCATGTTAACTGAAAAAAGGGTTGGATTATTAGTAAATATTCTTGAAAATAAGGATAAAAAATGGTCAATTAATGCTATTTCCAAATCTCTCGATTTAAGTTATCCAACATGCTATGATTTTGTATATGAATTATTAAAACTTGGTTATATTAAAAAAAGCAATGGCGGTTTCTCAGTTGTTGACACTAATGCTATGATAGATTATATTTCAAAATCTTACCCATTTGTTTCCAGAGAAAAAGCTTGTTTTTATGCGACTGATAATAATTTAAATAAAATGGATCTGATAAAAAATACAGGATTGATGTATGCCTTTACCTTATTTACAGGCGGAGAATTATTACACCCATATGTCCATACTGATAAGATTTATCTCTATGTTAAAAAAAGCGAATTAGGAAACTGGGAAGAAATGTTTATCAAAAAGATTATAAGAAAATCAACCGAAGAAGAGGCAAATATCATACTATTGCCTACAGAACATGAATTTTATTTTAAATTTTCAAAGATGGTTAATAATTCAAGAATAGCGCCATTAAGTATACTTATATCTGATCTAATCTCAACTGGCAGTCTTGGTAAACAACAAGGAGAAATCATATTAGATAAATGGATTAAAGGAGAGATGGAGTTAAATGGTTGATAAATTAGAGGCCGAATATTCAGAAAGGTATCTTTATGGTATTTTTTCAAAGTTAAAAGTAGATGAACAGAAACATATAGGTTTGATGGGCGGCTGGGCCGTGCAATTTCTTTTAGAAAAATTTGGTATAAAACATATTGGTTCAAGAGATATTGATATTTTCTTTGATCCTGATAAAATTTCTATAGAAAGAATAAAAGATATAATTGAAAGCGAAGGATTTGTTCCGCATTCAACATTTAGATGGTGTAAATATATAGATAGAAATACCGGTAAAGAATTAACTGAAACCGAAACAGGAGGATATCAAACATATGATTTGGTTTACATATTTGTTGATGTTTTAACTCCGAAAGATATAGGCAGATTTTTCTATGAGCCATTATTAAAAGAGGTATTTAATGGAGAAATGGCAACTCACAGATTAAAGAACTTAGAAATTATGATACCAAGTACAAAAATTATGATAGAATTAAAAGCTAAAACGGTATGTGAAAGAAAGGAACGGGATAAAAGAGAGAAGGATGTTGCAGACTTATTTTCTTTGATTAATAATTGTAAAGAATCTTGGGAATTGGATAGTAAAGGTAATATTATCAGTATAGTTGGAATAAGAGATGAAATAAGAAAAAGCTTTAGAGACAAATTAAATGAAATTATTGTAGATGGAACAATTGCTAGCGCGTGTCAATTAATTAAACTAAAAAATGTTGATGCTATGATAAATATGTTAAAGTTTATTTAGAGTTTTGATGTTTATAATCTTATCTCCTTCTCCAGCCAATCTATTTTTTCTCCATATTCTCTTCTCCAAAATATATCTGCAAATATATAAACAAAAGCCAGGCGTTTCCATTTGTCATATCTCTTTTCAAATTCTTTGAGAAGCTTATCTTCAGATACGAATTTGCCAAACATTATTTTAGATAATATCTTTCCTTCCCATGGCGGCATATGATCTAATGTTTCATGATCATGGAATACTTCAAACAGCATATATGAAGCAGATTGCTTTCCAACACCATATAATTTTATCATTTCCTTTAAGATATCCTCTTTAGGCATATTTCTTAATTTTAATTCGTTTATTTCTTTATTAGCAAATGCCTCTGATATCCTGATAAACATCTTATCCCTGTATCCTACTTTCAATGCTCTCAATTCATCTTCAGAAGTTTTGGCTAATTTTTCAGAATTCCAAAATACATATAATTTCTTTTTATCAAACTCTACAGGTGTGCCATATTTTTTCAGTAGATTAGTCATCATTTGAACAGTTCTTCTTACAGTAGCATTTTGTAGTGTTATGTAAATCATTAATGATTCGTATAAAGAATAGCCACATTTATTTCTCATACCCTTTCGTTTCTTTAGTACAGAACCAAGAAACTTATCATTCTTGAATTTATTGCAAAACTCAGACAAATCTTTATTGAATTCGAACCTATAATTTAACTCATCTACTATTTCATTAACAAGTTTCTTATCCAATTTATTCTTTGAATATATTGTCAATTTTACTTTTGGTTTATCTACAGTTCCTTTATTTTCAAACTTGAATCCTAATAACTTATCCTTGAATCTCATAGTCTGCCAGAACTTGCCTTTTTCATAAGCTTCTGTTTCTGCTTCAGGCGTATCATAATGAGTTGGATTATAAACAGAGTTATCGAAATCAAATGGTTTAATTGGTTTTAAAATAATTGATAATTTTATCTTTAGTTGTATCATTTCATAGCCTCCTTTTTCATATTCTCAGGCATTTTTTCAATTGCATATCTTAATGCTGTTCTTGGCATCTTATGTTTGTGTTTCATTACAAAATCAAACACTTCTTTTTGCTTAGAAATAGAAGCAGCTTTTAGCATCCACCCATATCCTTTCTGAACCAAATCATCCTCATCTATAAGTAATGTTTTTGCTACATCAAAAATATCATCAATATTATGTCTAACTACATAATAGGATTTATCAGTTGTTATGAAACTAACAGCAGATGCTCTTCTAAGCCACCTATTTTTAGATTTAGACCATGATTTTATTTTAGGAACAAATTCTGGGAATCTTGTAATAAAAGAATGAATAGTATGTGTGCAAAAATCATCACATTTGCCCCAGTCTGAAACATATTTGTTTAACCATCTTTCAAATGTTTTGAAATCTGATTTTTCGTATTGTTCTCTTAATCTATAAGACCAGTCAAATGCAATTGTTGCCTCTTCACTATGACCTGATCTTAATAATTTCTCACATAAAGAGAATATTTGCTTTTTATCCAAGTGTTTTACTTTATCAAAATATTTCTTAGATATTTTCCTACTGATAGTGGTTCTTACACCATAATAATTTACTTTCTCTTTATGATACTTTTGAGAATCTACTCTATATTTCTTATCAATATTTTTCTTAAGCTCCTTTTTTATATCATTAATAATTGTAATATTATTCACCTATGGTTCTGAAATCATCATTTAAAATTAATAAAGCTTGATTATCGCTTAAAGATGTCATTGTATAATCAGCATGTTTCAAGAAATAATCGTGAACAATTTTTCTGTCTTTTTCAGTGAAATGAGGATAAATAATAATGTTTGTTAATTTCAATCCTGTTAGATCCTTCAATCCAACATCGTTTTTATCTCCAGCTGGTCCTATTCCAGCGATTTCTATGTTTGGCCCAGCTATGACGCTCCCAGCACTAACAGCAACATAAACTTTACCATTTTTAACAAATTGTTTAATTATTTCATCAAATCCTGATTCCCTGACTTTTTGCATAAGATAAAATGTATTGCCTCCACTAACAAATATTACATCATAATCAGATATTTCCTCATAAGAAACTTTATGATCCAGGTTAAGAACTTTTATGTTTTCAGGCTTTATTCCCAGGCTAACAAGACTTTTCTTGTCATCTTCAATATATCCTTTGTATTCCTCAACCTCAGAGGCAGTTGGAATAAATATCACTTTAACATAAGCTGGCCACTTGTTTACCATTTTAATAAATTCATCAATTATTTTCTGATTTGAAAACCCAGTTGAAGTTAACAATAATTTTTTCATAGCTACCGCGTACTCCTTGATATTATAGAACTTTTCATTCTTTTTAATAACATTCAAAACTTTATTCAGATCTTCTTTAGTGTCAATATCTAAGCCAATTTGTTTAAATATGTTTCTTGTTGTTTCATCTATAAACGCAAGTTCCTCAGGTGTCATATCTTCCATTTCCCACTCCTTAAGAACTTCTATTATTTTATCATTAATATCTTCATATTCGTAATCAGCGTGTCTTCCGCCAGATATTTTCTTAACAAGACCAGCTTTCTTTAATCTAGTTAAATTTTTATCGGTATTATTTCTTAGCTGCTTCTCTGTTTTGCCATGATAAAAAGATTTTAATTTTTCTATTATTTCTTGTACAGTGGCTGGTTTCTGCCTAATAATTTTGTAAATTATATCCCAATATGCCATGTTTGCACCTTTGTCAGATTTTCATTTCAAGTTTATGAGTGAAATGTCATTTTTTGTCTGATTAACTATATCAATTCTTACTCCTTCAAAATATAAAAAGGGTGTTACAATGGATAAAAAACAAATACCAAGATCAAAGAGAATATACAAAGGATTTTACATACAAGATGGACTTAATTCAGCCCTTAAGAAGGCGTGTAAGAAAATGGGTATGAGTCACTCTGAATTTATCAGATATTGTCTTATGAGAATATTGTCAGAATTGTCACTAATATCCGAGGAGGTTCATAGAGATGAAAGAAATAATCAGAATTAAAGGCGGTTTCTGCGAGTGTCCTGAGTGCGATGGCAGATACACCCAGGCCAGCTTCAAGATATGGGATGGAATATATGATAGATGGTTCTTAGCATGTAAAAACTGTGCTACAAAAAGGGGTGTTTCAGATGAGTGACCAAGTGAACACTAGTGAACAGTTTCAGAAAACCATAACTATCAATAGTTCCATAAAGTGTTCACAAGTCGTCACTTCGAAATATCCATTACAGATAGTATACAGAGAAGTTGCTAATTTTTACAAAGAATATATAGAATTCCAAGATCAAAGAACATATCCTTTATTTTCCATCTGGTCATTGGGAACCCATGTTTTTGACATATTTAGAAGTTATCCATATTTGTATTTGATAGGAGTCAAAGCAGGCGGAAAGTCAAAAGTTCTTACAATGACTAGTTTGTTTGCAAAAGATCCCCTATTTACAGCTGGCATAAGTCCAGCTGCTTTATACAGAAAAATCGAGAAAAGCAGGCCAACCATACTCATGGATGAGGTTGAGTCGCTTTCAAGAGAATCAAGCGATGATTTAAGACTAATCGCTCAGGCAGGATACAAAAAAGGAGGCAAGGTTATCAGGTGCGTTGGCAAGAACTTTGAGCCAAAGGAATTTGAGATTTATTCTCCAAAAGCTTTTGCTAGCATAAATGTTCCTAATGATATTTTCGAGAGCCGGTGCATTCCAGTAATAATGAGAAGAACAATGAACAGAAAAATAGCTAACAGAGAAATCAAAATAGATGATAATTTTTGGAATAATTATAATGTTGCTTGCAATGGCTCTATTGTAAAAGTCAAAGATATAATCAAAGAAGTATATGAGAAAATAGAAGATGAGAAATTATTTGGACGCGACTGGGAACTATGGAAACCATTGTTATCTATTGCTAAAGTAATTTCTGAAGATGTTTATACTGAGCTTAGAGAATATGCTCTTGATGTTTCTAAACAAAGAAAAGAAGACGAGTCAGACACTGTTAAGATATGCGTTGTCAGATGTTTGCTGGAGTTAGCTGACAAAGACGATTGGTATTCTAATAAACAGATATTCGAATTGGTTAAAAAAGATTTTGAATGGATGACTGCCCAGAAATTAGGATATCATATGAAAGCTCTTGGTTTCAGATCCAAGGCTCACGGATCTGGCAAAGGTTATGATCTAAATATTGTCGATATTAAGAAAGTCGCTGAAAGCCTGGGCATTGAGATAGAAGTAAAGAAAGAGGCTGATCCTGATGAGTGACCCAAACTGGATCAAACTAATTAAAAAATTATTGGATGATAAAAATGATAATAGAGAAAATGGCTCTGCAGAGAATAAGTAAGTTAAGTAAAAATAATTCAGGAATAATAAAATTTCCTAACGTATTTTACAAATTATGCTCATCATTTCAGATACCAAAAGAGCAGGCCTGGGAAATATTGCATAAATTAAGCGACGAGGGGTATATTGATATTGTGCCTTATCATGGAGTTAGGATACTTAATGTTTCTGAACACAAGGAGATGATCGCAAAGTAGCTTTCTGGTATCTGATTCTATCAAATCGCTGGAAGATTATTTCTGGGTTGAGTGGAAAAGAGCTCTCGGCGGTAAACGTGAAGAAGAGAATAAGAAGGAAGTTAAGAAGTGGTGTGAAACGCTTTTGAAAAGAATTTAAGCCTATAATGTTAATTAATTATTATGGCTGAAATAGTAGATCCAATGACAAAGAAACATCTTATACTGCTTGCATACAAAGCTATGGATGGAGTTGATTATGATGAAATGCATAGAGCTGTTAAAAACTTTCAAGACGTTTTAGAAAAAAGATACGGAAAAACATTAGGATACAAATTTCAGGATTTATCAATATACAAATATTGGGACAATCAATTTCAGATGGATATAGAGGCGTTTGAGTTCATCGATGGTGATATAGTAAATGAGGATATTCATCTTTCTGGAAAATCAAATGGCCATGCGTTAAAATTGGGTGATCTGGCAGAAGACACGTATCAACTCTTAACAAAACCATATTTAGATAAACAGTTTAATGACAAAAAAATAACAAAGAAATTATTAAGGGAACTTAATAAGATTAAAAAAGAGATCGCGTCATAATTGAGAAGATATAAATCCTTTTAAATCAATTATAGTTACTGGTATAAATTAAATAACAATGTGATATAATGAGCTTATCAGAATTTAAAAAATCCATGCGAATACTATTCGGCAATCACGAGGACATTAGAATGGATTTAATAATGGATTACTGCACACTTTGTTATAATTCTAAAAATTCTGTTGACCCAAAAGAATACGCTAATTCTCTTTTGTATAAAGCAAGAGTGCTGGATAATTTAGATGAGGCAATTGCCAGCCATAAAGATGGAGAAATCCCAAGAAAGGTCTGCATAACATTTAGAAATTATTGTACTGCATCAGTATGCTCAGAAGCAAGGAAAATTTTGAAACCCGTGGCATCTGATATAAGAGATAGCCATTATTCTGACTAAAAAGAAATAAAATTATTTCTTAGGTAGTTCTTTCACCAATTCCTTAAATTTGCGTGTTTGAGAAGCATTTAAAAAAGACAATGGCCAGATATATAATGGTGAAAAAGATGCTTACTGCGCGTTTTGAAATATTCGAGCATTGTTCGATAACGGATAAGACAGTTAAAGCTGTTAGTGAAAAATATAATGTTCGTATTACTCAATTGACACGTGGCCCAAATTATGAAAATCCGCCATTAGATAAAATTCTTCAACCAAAAGACTTTATTGAAGTGCTTGGAACATTTGAAGATGTGATTAATTTATATAAAGCGGCATCCTGTTAGATTTATATCTTTGATTTTGCTATTATAATTAGTGATTGATATGGGAGATACTGAAGTAATAGTAGAATTAGATAAGATCAGCGATGATATTATTGACAGATTTAAAGGATATGGGATGAAAGTTGGATATGTTCTTGACAATTTCAAGAGTGTTACTGGTTCTGTTAATAGAAATGCATATGAGAAACTATTAGAAGATAAAGACGCGAAAAGAATTAGATTTGCACAGAAGGCCCCTACTTGGTAATTTGAGAAGCGTTTAAATTATTTTCTGTTTAATTTAGATAAATTCAACGTTTTCTTTTATGAACTTATTTTCAGCTTTTCTCAATCTTTCTCGAAGAGCTCCTTTACTGATTTTCATCTTTTTAGCTAATTCATATATTTTTATTTTTCTTGGCCATTCATAATAACCATTCATGACGGCTGTTCGCATTGCTTCTTTTTGCTTGTTCGTTAATGGAGAAGATACGAGCCCAATTTTCTTTATATAATTTATCTTAGATTTTCCTACTTTTGAAAAACCCCTAAAAACTTTATTTATATTTTGTTCTGAAGACGATACAATTGTCCAAAATTCTTTACCCTCTTTTAATTTAGCAGGACTCCAGATAAAACAATTGTTATCTACTATTCTTCTGATAAGGCTTACTTTTACTTCACTTGTTATTTTTATGAATATTGAATCTTGATACTTTTCTAAAATCTCATATTCTATTATTTTTATTTTTTCATGGTTTTTCTTTGATTCAAGATATTCAATGAGTTTCTTAAATGAATTTGGTTTTTTATCCCATGCATATAGAATTACAATACTTGTTTTAGAATGAGTGCTTGCCATATCTATTAAAGTCATCTGTAAATCAGGGAAATTTTCTGAAATTTCGCTTGCCCAGCAGTTTTTATGGGCTATTGCTATCTCTGCTTTTAACATAATGGCTATAATTCTTTTATATTTATAAAACCAACGCATACGTTGGCATAAATATTTATGGTATTTTACTAATTATTATCAATAGAACAACCTTATCACAAGATGAGGGAAATGGTGATAAACATGGGAATAAAAATAAATGAAAAACAATATGATTTCGCGCAGATAGACTTAGAAACAGATAGCGAAAAAAGAGGACTGCCAATACCAGCCGAATATCTTGAAGAGAGTTCTATCTTAACTCAAATGTTATATGGAATGAAACCATTGAGTTCATCTGAATCCCCAGCAAAACCAGGAGCAATAAGACTATTTGGCGAAACAGGAATACTCGCATATCAAATGATTCTAAAAGATTTAACCAAAGATGCACCATTAAAGAAAATAATAGAAGAGATTGAAGAAAAAATATCTGCCATTGAACCTGGATGCGAATCGCCTTGGACTTTATGGGCGGGCGAATATGGATTTGAGCATAAAAATGATTATAAACGAGGAATTTAAGATAAGAAAATAAATGATGAAGATGATAAACGAAGAAGAAAAATTAAAAAAATACATTAAAGAACATGATATAAAAGCCGAGCATTTACGCTTTGATAAGACTCTTCATACAGTTCAAGATACCTTGAATGCAACTGGATTCCCTATAGAACTTATTACAAAGAGCATGATATTCAAAGATAATGCAGGCAGAACAATTGTAGGAATGGTTTCCGCCGAATTTCGTGTTAGTCAGTCAAGTTTATCTAAAGTTCTTGGTGCTGAGGTAAGTTTTTGTTCAGCGGAAGAATCTTATGAAAGAACAGGATATCCTGTCGGTGGCATGCCATGCTTTGGGTATGATGCTATTGTGATTATGGATCCTAAGATTTTAGAGAATGAATATATCTATACGGGCGGCGGTTCTGAATTTTCATTAGTTAAAATTTCTGTAAACGAAATCAAAAAAATTATTAATCCTATTGTTAAAGGTAGAATTAGAGGAAATAAATCTATTTAAATCCATTTAAATCCATAATTTAATAATGCCACCGAATGACAGGACTAGGGAATATGACCAGATTGAGAACCTATATAAAAGCATCTATCTATCTTGTGATATGGTGATGGAACACTATGAAAATCAGAAACCTAAAAATCAATCTCTAACAAAAAGAATAGTAAATTATTTTATGCGTGATTGAATGTTGTTACAAATAACAGACGAAGAATTCGACAAAGCTGCTGAATAATTTTACATACCTGCGGAGAATGCAATGGCCTCATATCAGAACGAAGAATTTAGAAATCGCAAAATCTATGCACCTGTATAAATATCCATTTAAATCTCTTTACTTTCTATTATTTATTATGACATCAATTGAATGGCTATCCGATATAAATAATATTAGCAAAAGAATTGAATACGCAAATGAATATGGGATGAAAGCAACAAATGAAGGTATATTGAAAAAACACGGATTTGATGTTCCGAATGGATTTGTAGTTACGCCAGAATGGAAAGAAAGCGTTGATGGAGAGGCACTAAAAGAATTTTATAAAAAATTGGGTGCAAGTGCTGTTTCTGTAAGGTCTTCAGCGACATGCGAAGATTCTCATAAATATTCTTTTGCTGGCATATTTGAATCTTATATGCCTGTTGTACTAGACGAATTACCATTGTACATTGCAAAATGTAGAGAATCTTTGAAAAGCGAAGAAGCTTTAATATATATGGAGTTTGCCAAGGTAAGTCCTGATAAAGCAAAAATGAATGTGTTAGTGCAGGAATTTATTAAGGCTAAAATGTCTGGCATATTTTTCACAAAAAATCCTATCACAAGATCTGATGCAGAAATGGCCTGTCAGTTTGGCTATATGCAAGGAGAAAAACTTGTATCAGGCGAGGAATCTGGTTTCTATGCAATAATTGATAAAAATTCTAAGGAAATTAAAATACAGGGAGATTCTTTTAAATTGCTGTTTGGCGCAAATCCGTCATATGATTTGGAATTAAGCGGTATAATAGATAAGGCATTAAAAATAGAGAAATTGTTTGACTTTCCCCAAGATATAGAATTTACGATTGGATTAGACAATAAAACATATATTTTACAATCCAGAGACATAACTGGTTTAGAATAAATTTTCATTTCTTAGGCAGTTCTTTCAACAACAATCAGGTTAAATTAGTGATATAATGGAAAACATTAATTTTGCATATTGTAGATTTTTTCCCCTTGATTTTATCGAAAGAGCAACATTTATATAGCAGTTAAAGCAACCATACCATAAATGACGCACTATCCGTTAGTAGTTTAGTGATCCCAACACACTCACTCTCTTGTATAATGTGTCGACGCGGTTTTAATCTTTACGGGCACAACAAAAAGATACTTTTATATATTAGTGCCCCCTAAAAATTATTATGAGTTATTTGGAAAAAAAGAAAATAAGCAAAGAAACATATTTCTATTTGGTCAGAAATACACGAATCGGGGGACGGTTCAAAAAATTCAGGATATATTTGGGAAAAGGAAAGTTATCAAAAGAAAAGATACAGAAACTGAAAACAAAGTATGATAAAATTCTGGATAAAAAAATAGAGAATTATCTAAAGTCTCATGACCCCTTGCTGAAACTGCTTTCAGAAAAACAGATTAAAGAATTAGAAGAATTTAGGAAGAATTACAAAAAGAAATATGCCAAGCTTCCGGAGGAAATTAAGAGAAAACATTATGAAGATTTTTTGATAAGATTCACATACAATACAAACGCCATAGAAGGATCGACTGTGACACTTGGTGAAACAAAACTCATACTTTTAGATAAGATAAGTCCACCAAACAGAACACTAAAAGAGATAAAGGAAACCGAAAATCACAAGAAAGCATTTGATTTTATACTGAATTACAAAGGCGATATAACAGAGCAGTTTATACTTAAAATGCACAGAATCCTGACAGACGGGATATTAAACAAAACATATTCTGGAAAGATAAGAAATGTGCAGGTTATAATAACAGGTGTTAACATGCTTCCTCCAAGCCCTGAAAATGTAAGGTCTGAACTTAAGAAACTATTAAAATGGTATAACAGCAACAAGAAAAAGTATCATCCAGTAGTTCTTACTTCATATTTCCATGTTAAATTTGAAGAAGTTCATCCGTTTATAGATTTTAATGGAAGAACTGGAAGACTATTATTGAACTTCATACTGATAAAAGGCGGATATCCTGTTATAGATATAAAATATAACAACCGATTAGAATACTATAATTCGCTTCAGACGGCTCAGAAGGATAATTTTAGACCGTTTGTGAATCTTGTTTCCAAATACATAAGTGATGAAGTTGGGAGAGTATAGTTTTGTGGTGCCCAAAGCATGTTTGTATAAATCCGTGGTGCCCATAACAACTGTTTAATTTAAATCCTTTCTGTTCTTATAATTATTATGTCAGACTTTGATATGAAAGCTTACAAAGAAGGAAAACTTATTTTAATTCCAAAGCCAGGCTACAGCAACAGTGATATTGAGTTATGGCTTCTTGGAAGAGAAAGATATGAAAGAATGCTAAAAGAAGAATAATCTTTATATTTAGTCAAACCAAATAATTATTATGTTCAGCAGAAAACGTTTAGATGATGTAAGAGATTTAAAAATTAAACTGGAGCAGGGAGAAAACTTACTTCCAGTTAGCGGTAAAGGATTTCCAATTGTTTATAACGGTGAAACAAGACAACTTGAACTTTACTCAGAAAAATAACAAATAAATATCACCCCATCCAATTCTATTCATAGACTACACATTATACAAGCGTACAGTTATCATCCCAACACACCTTTTATTTTAATTTACTGTCTTTAAGTTTCAAAGAACCTAATTAATTTCAGGTAATTATGATGAAAAATAAAATAATAATGGATTGGTCAAAAATTTCACTTTTTTCGCTAATAGCATTTTTAGTAGGTTGGCGATTGTTTGGATTGTTTGAGGCTGTAATATTAACCATCGTAGTATTAGTTCTGATGGGGATATTGAAATTCAAAAGTTAGAACAAGAAATTATTAACTATCTATACCAATTTTTTAATTTAGTTACTTTATACACGCCGATAATCATTCCAACACTAAGTAAAATATAACCGATTGGCTTTATACCACCAATTACCATAATTACTCCTAATACCAAAAGAAGTATTGCAAAAAGCCACGATTGTGTTCTCTTCATTCCTACATCACTTTTCACCAATCTACTAGGATTTTTAGGATACAAACTTCTTAATTTATTCATATAAATATATTTGCCCTTTTTGCTTATAAATTGATAGAAAGATTGATAGGCATACACTTGCAATCCCAACGCACCTTTATATTTTCTAAATCATTATTATTTTTATGACAATTGAATCGTTTGTAACAAGTCCATGGTTTTGGATAGTAATGATAATTATATCAATTTGGTCAATAGTTTGGAAAGGATTAGGACTTTGGAAAGCTGCAGGTAAAAAAGATAAATCATGGTTTATTGCAATGCTTGTACTAAACACAGCTGGAATACTTCCAATAATCTATCTTTATTTAACAGGAAGGAAAATTAAAAAGAAAGTTAAGAAAAGAAAGAAATAAATTAAACATATTTTGACCATTTATCAAATGATTTTATAGTAACTTCTTTATCCATATCAAGAATTCCAGAGCAAACTAAGTTTATTTCTAGATAAGGATCTGGTTTGAAAGCATGTATTTGATTTATATCTATAGCTCGCGATCTTGGTTTATCAGAAATTAAGAGATTAACATCACTAATATAATAATCATCTGAATCAGTTGGATTTTCTGAAAAAGTGTAAAGTTTTCCCTGACCAGATAATGGAGTAACCATTTCTATGACATCTGGATGATAGTGGGCAGTACTTGGTCTTAGAAATACAATATCTAAACATGTTCTGTTAAGTTCTTCTTGTGCTATTTTTCTTGGTCTAAATAACATTCCAGCTTCTTTATCAAAATTATAACCGTTTTTTTCGTAATTATTAATTAAATTAGCTAATGTATGGGTTTTGCTCCAATGTTTATTAAAATATTTTTTTATTGGACCATTTGGCATACTTTCAATAATATCATATGATAGTTTACTTCTAATACCGCTATCTTTGTTCTTCATAATAATTATATAGACCGAAAAGGATTTAAATGGTACACCCCTAAGAATGAATATGGCAAAACAACAGCAACAGGCTCCTCAGGGTATGGCGGGACTAGAGTTATAAAATTAATTTTTTTAACGGTCTCTTCGCTATTACGACGAGGATAAATCATTAGTTAAAATGAAACCTGAACATGTAGTAGGACTCTGTGCAGCATTAGTTATATTTGAAATGTTTTTGTACATGTTTTTATAAGATTTATAAGCCAGTTTAAACTAATTCTAAACATCTAAAGAGGTGAATTCATGAATTTCATTGAAGCAGTTAAGAGACCTTTTCAAGATGTAAAAACACTAATCATAGGAATGATCGTAATGTTAATTCCTATAGTTAATTTCACAATTGGTGTAGGTTATTTCTTGGACTGTGCTCGAACAAGCTTAAAGAAAAAAAATACATTACCAGAATTTAAGGACTGGGGAAACCTGTTTATGAAAGGAGTAGGGGCTTTTGTAATATCTTTGGTATATGCAATACCGGTATTCATAGTCTTACTTTTAACAATTGGTTCAACACTATTAACAGGTGGTGTTAGTGCTCTGCTTAATAACGGAGGATTAGCATTACTAAATGCTATTGCAACATTTAGTCTTGGCATGGTTGTTACTTTAGTAGTTGCACTAATAATCGCAATATTATCATCTGCAGCAATGATAAGATATGCAGAGAAGGGTAATTTGGGAGCAGCATTTGAATTTGTAGCAGTTGCTAAGAAAGCATTTAGCGGAACATATCTTGCAGCATGGGTAGTTTCTATGGTCTATACATTACTTGTAGTATTTGTATTATCATTGATACCATTTGTAGGAGCAATGGTTGCAGTATTCATAACAGGTGTAACAATGTATACACTATTAGCAGAGGCTTACAAAGAAGCGTAGGCCCGCTTTTTCCTTTTTTTCTTAGATGAGATATCCATTTAAATCCTTTTCTATTCTATTATAATTATGACAGAACCAGGTGAAGCATTCAGAGAAATGACAAGAATGGCATACAAACATTTAGAAATCCTTACAACAGATGAATTGGAAAATTTAAGAGATGCATTAAAAGTTGTTGCTGAATATGATAAAACCCTTGGAAATGATCTTCTTCACGGTTATACATCAAAGGGTAAGATTGAAATTGTTGAACAATATATTGCGACATTAGATAAATAAATCAACTAATAAAAACTTCATTTCTAAAAATGTATTTATATCCTTTTCTATTGATATAATTATTATGATAAGACTTAGTAAAGGAAAGAATTTTGATACTGCGGCCAGTTATGAGAAAGGTCCTGGTAGAGAATATTTTGAAGAAGCATTAAATAAAGATTATAATTCTATTGATGAAGCAGTTGATTATCTACATAAACATTTAGAACACACTAATTGGAAAATATCACAAACTGATATATTAATTGGTGGTCGAGATGGTAAAGCATTTGAATTACCTATTACGATTAAGCGAAGCACTCTTAGATTCAAAAGTTGTTTTCGATCTGACATGGATGAACATAATAAGATTGGAGCAAGACATGGTACTTTTCAAGAATTTATAATTGTAGATTATATTGAAGATAACAAATAATTCTAAAACAGTCATTTATAAAATTTAAATATTCATTATTCTCATGGACGCATTAGCATATTATTCTAATCCAAAGGTTCAAGCAAAAATGCTTGAAATAGCTAAAGATCGAGAAATAGCTGGATCTTCTGAAGATGGAAGATTTTTTTCTAGACCAGATACTTTAGTTTATCCAAATGATATTTTAGAAAGAGTTAGAAAAGGAATAGTAGCTTTTCATTGTTCTGTTGAGACTTGGAAAAATCCAATGCAATTAAAATCAGAAATAGGTAAAGTTGAAATGAATGAACTTAGAAAGGGGTTTGACTTTATAATTGACATTGATGCTAAAGCTAAACTTGAACATGCACAAATTGCTGCAATAAAAGTTGTTGAATTTCTAAAACATTATGGTATTGAACCAACAATAAAGTTTTCTGGATCTAGAGGTTTTCATATTGGAGTTGCTGGAAACGCATTTCCAAGTAAAATTGACTTTCAAGATATAACTCAAAAATATCCAGATATCCCTCAAACACTTGCTAACTTTATTAGAGAAGCAATCAGAGATGAGATACTTGAAGCATTAGTTGAATTTGAAGGAGGAGTAGCATCTTTAGTTAATACAGTTGAAAGTGTTTCAGAATTATCACCATATCAATTTATTGATATAGAAAATAATTGGGGTAATAGACATTTGTTTAGAATGCCTTATTCGATTCATGTTAAAAAGTGGCTTATTTCAATTCCAATAACTTTTGATGAGTTAAAAGATTTTAAACTAGATATGGCTCGTCCAGAAAATGTTAAATTCGATACTGAGTTTTTAATTAGTAAAGATGGAGAAGCATTAAAGTTAATAAGAAATGCTATGGATTGGGGAGCGAAGCTCAAGAAAGAAGAAATACCAAAAAAAGAGTTTACTGGTGGTGTTAAGTTTAAAATACCAGCTACACATTTTCCACCATGTATTCAAACAATACTTTCTGGTAATTTCCCAGATGGTAAGAAGAGGTCACTCTTTACTTTATGTGCATTTCTTAGAGCAATGAATTGGAGTCAAGAAGAAATTGAACAAAAGGTCAAAGATTGGAATAAAGACCTTCCAAGATCAATAACGGATAGATTACTTAATACTCAACTTAAGTGGCATTTTAGACAATCAAGAGAAATGATGCCAGCTAATTGTGAATCAGATATGTTTTATAGAGGAATTGGTGTTTGTAAACGAAATGAATTTTGTGGAAAGAACCCAGTAAACTATCCATTTAATGTATACAAAAGGAATAAAAAGGTTAAAAACAAGTGATAAGCATGGAACTAATTACGTATGAAACAATCAGAGCAGTACATCGAGCTGAGAAAGATGAAACTTTACAACAACTTCCAGAAAACTTTTATACTTCAGTAAAAGATTGGTTGTCTCATAAAATGTCAAACAAAGATACATTCTCATTACTTGAAGCAGAAAATACTAGAAAACTTTTAGAAGATATAATTAATAGGAGAGAAAAGAAATTAGTATTATCAGCTCTTAGAACAATAAGAGGTGAATTACCACCTAGAAATCTTACTAGTTCTGAACAACAATTTTTTGATAACATGGTAGCATCATTAAAAAGATTTAGAGAAACAGTAAAAGAAGAAATGATGAGCCTTGATGATATTGTAGAAGAAAAAATTGAAGAAACAAAAAAAGTAATGTCTGAAATGACACCTGAAATTAATGTTAATGGAAAAAAGATGTTAAAAATACTTAGTGATGTTCCATCATTTGTTGGAACTGATATGAAAAAATATGGACCGTTTAAAGAAGGAGACGTAGTCTCATTATCAGAGGATATCATGAATTTACTAATATCTCGAAATGTAGGAGAAAATGTGATGGATTAGGAAATTTTATATACTTATAATACGAGTGATTTTTACTACTTAGCTGGTGGGTAACAAATTCTTTTGCTAGATAAATTATAAATTCTAAAAGGTGGGTATTTGAAAGTTCATTCTTGGGAAATTAAAGGTAGATATAAAGTTAATAAGATTTTAAGAAATATGGTTAGAGAAAGAATCAGGGAAAACTATGGAAGTTTAAGAAAATGGCAAAAGATATACAAATTGAGCGATTATCATCATAGAAAGTTACATAAAAAATTTACTAGAAGTGACATATTATTTAAAATAATTGATTCTGTTAATATTCCAAGACACATGGCTGAGAAATATATAAATGAAGTTTTATTATGGAACGAAATGTACCTTAAAATTAAGTTCCCCTATGAGTTAAATCCATTTCATATAAGAATAGCGTCACACGTTATTGGTGATGGTTCGTGTTATAAGACAGATAAATTTGTAGGATTTTGCTGGGGACAAAAAGATGTAGAACCACTGAAGTTATTGCAGGAAGATATTCTTGAAATAAAGTTTCGAGGTAAAAGGAATAATAGAATAAGTATTTCTAAATTTATTATGAAGATTGTATGTTCTGCATTAGACATAGATATAGAAAAATTCAGTAAAGAAGACTTTCTTGAGAAAATAATATCGTTATCAAGAGAATTTAGAATACAGGTATTAACAGCAATAATAGAGGATGAATCAACAATTGAGAACTGTAGGATTGTGATAAGATTAGGGGACAGTAAACTTCTTGACATTATAATAAAATTAATAGATTCCTTAGACTATGAAAGATCATCAAAATCCGTTTGTATTTATAATACTGTTAGATATGGAAAATATAAGGTATATGGTGTGGCAATTAATAGTTTAGGTGCGAGGAAATATAATAAAGATTTAGTAAATATGAGAATAAAGTATGGTAATTTATTGGATTTATGGACAAAGAGAAAAGGTTTGGATAATCTCTTAACGAGGAAGGTTTTACTTTCAGGTAAAAAAGAAAATAGGAATCTGAGTAATTTTATTATAAATAATTATACTAAAGGTGATATTATAAAACCAAAAAGTCTAATGAACGATATGGGTTTGAGATCAAATAGAATATATAGTGTATTGAGATATATGTATAAAAAAGGACATATAGAGAAGATTAATAAAGGTTTATATAAGTTAGTTAAGTAAGATATTGAAGGTGAAAAACATGGATATGCCAAAATCGCAGAATCATTACTGTCCAAAGTGCAAGAAACATACTTCACACGAAGTAAAGAGAGTTTCTGTAAGTAAGAAGAAAAGAGGCATGGCACAAGGACAAAGAAGATTTAAAAGAAAGATGAAAGGATTTGGTTCATTCCCTAAGTCAAATCCGAAGGGAAGAGAAAAGCCAACGAGGAAATTAGATCTTACATACAAGTGTAAGATTTGTAAAAAATCTCAAAATATTGGCAAAGGATTCAGAGTAAGTAAGTTTGAGATAACAAAGTGATTAAATGAAAGAAATGACAACAAAATTTTTGAAGGTAGTATGTTCAAAATGTAATAATGAACAAATAATTTTTAACAAGCCATCTTCTGAAGTAAAATGTTTAGTATGTGGAGATGTACTAGCTGAGTCAACAGGTGGTAAAGGAAGAATTAAATCAAAAGTGTTACAAGTGATGGAGTAATTTTTGTTTCTTGAACAAATTGAAGATGAATAATATGAATAAGTTTAAAAATTTAGGAGTTATAGACGACATAATAAAATCGCTTAAGGATCATAGAATAGATGAACCTACAGAGATACAGATTAAAGCTATTCCAATAGTTGTAGCTGGTCATGATTTAATTGCTGGTTCAGCAACTGGTTCTGGAAAAACACTTGCTTTTGCAGCAGCTATAATAAAAACATGTGAAAGAAAACAGGGACTTCAGGCACTAGTCTTAACACCGACAAGAGAACTAGCTGTTCAGGTTTCAAAAGCTTTACATGACTTTTCAAAATACAAACAACTTAAAGTTACTGATGTTTATGGAGGAGTATCATTTGAAAGTCAGGTTAAGAGAATACAGGTTGCAGATGTAGTTGTTGCTACGCCTGGTAGATTATTGGATCATGTTGAAAAGAGAACAATTAATTTGAGTGATATAAAAGTTCTTGTAATAGATGAAGCAGATAGAATGTTTGACATGGGTTTCATAAAAGATATTAGAAGAATAATTGATAAATGTCCTACAAAAAGACAAACTCTTTTATTTTCAGCAACGATTACTGATGAAGTTTCATACTTGTCTAAAAAATATATGCATAATCCGCAACGTGTTTCTGCAGAAGAATTTGTTGATCCTAAGAAGTTAAAACAGGTTTATTATGATACAACTGATAATATGAAAATTTCTTTATTGGTTCATTTATTGAAAAAGGATCATAGTGGAACTATAATGGTTTTCTGTAATACAAAGAGTGCAGTAAATTTTGTTGCAAGAAATCTTAAAAATCAAGGAATAATGGCACAAGCTATTCATGGCGGTTTTACTCAAGCAAAAAGAAGCACATCTCTTGAAAATTTTCAAAGTCAAAAAGTTAAAATTTTAGTATGTACTGATGTTGCTGCTAGAGGATTAGATATCAAAGGAGTTTCACATGTTTATAATTATAATATTCCAAAAGAAACTAAACAATATGTTCACCGAATTGGAAGAACAGCAAGAGCTGGAAAAAATGGTATAGCAGTAAATCTTCTTGTAAAAGCAGAACACTTTGATTTTGGAAGAATATTAAAATTTTATAAAGTTGATATTGAAAAAATGGAAACACCAGAAATTGATGTAATAAAATTAGATCATGTTGAGAGGCGTAGTAGATCTGCATCAAATCATTTTACAAGAACATTTCCTCGTGGTAGAGGGGGTTCAAGAAATATGAGAAGTAGAAGACGTTGAATCTGAAAAACAAACATATAAATTAGCTTGTTCTATATTAAATCCATGGCTAAGGATGAAAAGTATCCAAGAAGAGGTGAGATGGTAATTGCAACAGTTACTAAGGTTAATCCTTTTTCTGCCACTGTTAGATTAGATGAGTATAATAATATTGAAGGAATGATTCATGTTTCTGAGGTAGCTCGAAGATGGGTTAAAGATATTAAGAAAGTTGTTAAGGTTGGACAGAAAATAGTTCCAGCTGTTATGAGGGTTGATTATGAAAAAGGCCATGTTAATTTGAGTTTAAAGAGAATTAACAAATATGATGCTGATGAGAAATTAAAAGAATATAAGAGAGAACAGAAAGCCGATAGAATGTTAAGAGTATTTGCAAAAAGAAGTAAGATTGATATTAATAAAGCTTATGAAAAAGTTGGATATAAGTTAAGAGAAGAATTTGGTGAATTGTTTAAAGCATTTCAAGAAGCCGCATTAGAAGGAGAAAATGTGTTGGTGGAAAAAGGAATTGATAAGAAAGATGCTGAAGTGTTAACAAAAGTTGCTAAAGATCAATTAGAAGCTAAAGAACAGAAAATGAAGAAAACAGTTATGATAAAAAGTTATGCTCCAGATGGAGTAAATATGATTAAAAAAGCACTACAAGAAGTAGAAAAGAAATTTGATGTTGAAATAAGATATGTAAGTGCACCAGAATATTCTATTACACTAAAAACTAAAAGTGCTAAAGAAGGAGATAGAATATTATCAGAATCAGTTAAGTTAATTGAAGAAAAAATTTGTATTGGCGGCGGGGAATGCGAAATAAAGGGTGAATGATATTATTAGAAAATGTGTAGAATGTAAGAAGTATACACTTGAAGAAAAATGTTCTTGTGGAGGAAAAACACTTGATGCACATCCACCTAAATTCTCATTAGAAAAAGAAAAGAAATTTGGAAAATATAGACGACAGGCAAAGGTTTAAATTCTTTTTTGTTTAATCAATAGTATGATAAATAAACTCGGATTGTTTAAATCCTTTGGTAAAATATTTCGTTCAAAAGATAAATTGGGTAAAGGGGAATATCTTAATATCGATAAAGAGGCTGGTAAAGTTAGTCTTGGTAAAGAATTTTACATATGGCCAAATTCAATCCCATGTCTTAATGTTTCTGAATATCGGATAGTAGCAGAAGAAATAGAGGAAAAGTGTTATTCGATAGATAATGACATTGGTTGTTATTATGAAGAATTTGCAACAAAAAAGATATTGACAAGAGAAGAAGTTAGACCAATTGTTCTCGAAGCATTAGATAATTTACCACTTATGGAAGAAAATATGATTTCCACATCGGAAGAAGTAACTGCTAAGGCATAAACTTAATAAACTGTAAATTGTATATGATTTGTATGATTGAAACTAAGATTATTGTTGATAAGAAACCGAAGTTAAAGGATCCTATTTGTATTGTTGGTCTTCCGGGTATTGGTAATATAGGAAGAATAGCAATTGGTTATGCTGTTCAACAGTTAAAAGCTAAGAAATTTGCAGAACTATATTCACCAAACTTTTTTCCTTTTGTGATGATACATGAAAATAAGGTCCATGTTCTTAGAAATGAATTTTATTTTCATAAAGGTGTAGATAGAGATTTTATTTTTATAATTGGTGACACACAATCTTCTGATCAAAAAGGACATTATGAAATAGCAGGTAAAATTCTTGAATTTCTTCAAGGATTAGGATGTAAGGAAATTGTAACTATAGGTGGTTTTGGAACAGGAAAGGTTATTGAAAATCCAAGAGTATTTGGAACAGCAACTGATAATTCTCTTATTAAATTATATGAAAAAAATGGAGTTAATTTTAAATTAACAGGAAGTATAACAACAATAGTTGGAGCATCTGGTTTGATTGCAGGCCTTTCACCACAATATGGGATGAAAGGAATATGTTTACTTGGTGAAACAACAGGATATCCTATTATAACTGATCCAACATCAGCAGAGGCAATTTTGATTGTTTTGAAGAAAACATTAAATTTAAATATTGATCTTAAGAAATTAGATGAGAAAGTAAGTGCGATGCATGACTTTATGAAGAAGCTTGAGACAATACAACAACAAGCAATTGAACAAATAAAGTCAAAAGGTTCAAAGAAAGATGAGTTAAAATATATAGGTTGATGATATGCAAAGAGATTATACAAGATTTGAAAGAGCAAGAATGATTGGAGCTAGAGCACTTCAGATAGCAAGAGGCGCACCTCTTACAATTAAGACAAAATTAAAAGATCCAATACGTATTGCAGAAGCAGAATTTGAGGCAAATACAATTCCTTTAGGTATTCGAGAAAAGAAACCGCCAAGATTAGAAGTTTCTTAAAACTTATTTAAACCTGAACCTCATTATTAATATGATTAAAGGTATTCAGATTCAAGAAATTTTGAATTCTAGGAGTCAGAAAAGTATTAAGGTTATTCTTAAAACAAATAAGGGAATGTTTTATGGGTGTGCTCCTTCTGGTGCTTCTACTGGTAAATATGAGGCTAGAACAACTTCGAATAAAATTGCAATTAAAGAGTTTGATAAAAT
>Ga0180732_1000197_pt1 | contig 57865 bp, 63 predicted proteins | sample KR11_01MetaG_FD_148674 | JGI IMG/M metagenome (GOLD analysis project Ga0180732, IMG submission 148674) | Groundwater microbial communities from the Olkiluoto Island deep subsurface site, Finland - KR11_0.1 MetaG | ecosystem: Environmental > Aquatic > Deep subsurface > Groundwater | place... | reverse complement strand
GTTGCTGACCGAAGCATCGCTCGCCGGCAAATTGTCCCATCCACACATCGTGAAGATATTCGACGCCATCATGGAAGGCGATACGAATTACATGGTGATGGAGTATGTCGAAGGCGAGACGCTGGAACGATTCGCCGAAGTCGATCACCTGTTGCCATTGGGCCGTATCGCCGAGATCATCTACAAGTGCTGTAAGGCGCTGGAATACGCCCAATATCAGGGCGTGATCCATCGCGACATCAAGCCGGCCAACATCCTCTTGTGCGGCGAGAGCGACATCAAGATATCGGATTTCGGCGCCGCCGTGATCGAGAGTCAGCAGACCACGCAGGTGAGCGGCGTGGGATCGCCCGCCTACATGTCTCCCGAGCAGATCAAGGAACACTCTTTGTCGCACCAGACCGATATCTACTCGCTGGGTGTGACCATGTACCGCATGTTGACCGGCAAGTTGCCATACGACGCGGCCAACAACTACAGCATGATCTATCAGATCATGAACATCGAGCCGCCGCCTCCCAGCACTTTCCGTCCCGAGATCCCCTCGGTGCTGGACGGTATCGTGTTGCGCGCGATGCACAAGGACACGGCCAAGCGTTATCGAACCTGGGATGAGATGGCGCGCGACCTGGTGTCATTCATCAGCGATAACGTGCCGCAACAGGAAGGGATTCGCGACACTGAGAAGTTCGATACCGTGCGCGCTTTGCCGTTCTTCAAGCAGTTCAACGATGTGGAGCTGTGGGAAGTGCTGCGCATCAGCGAGTGGCGGAAAGTGTCCAAGGGAGAGCAGATACTGCGCGAAGGAGAGGAAGGGCTGAACTTCTTCATCATCGCCAGCGGCTCTGTGCGCGTGGTGAAACAGGGGCGTTTGCTCAGCTTGTTGCACAAGGGTGACTGTTTCGGTGAGATGGCGCATCTGAGCGAGAATGGCACCAGGCGGAGTACCGATGTGCTGGCCAAAACGGATGTGAAGCTGATAGAGATCGACCCGTCGGTACTGGCGTTGGCAACCTCAAACTGTCGTTACCGCTTCGATGAAGCTTTCCTGCGCATCATCGTCAAGCGGCTGTCGGTCGCCAATACGCGCATCGCGCGTCTGCTGAGCGACCATGACGAAGGTCAATGAATCAGAAAAGTGGAGTGGATGGGAATGAGCGGTTTCATGAATATCACCGTGTCTGAATTGCACGAATTGATGGACAAGCCCGATGTGCAACTGGTGGACGTACGTACCGATGCAGAGATCGCGCGCGGTCGCATCAAAGGTGCGATCTGCATGCCTTTGCATCTGTTGCCCTTGCGTCTGAACGAGCTGGGTTCCGGAAAGACCACTGTGTTCTATTGCCAGATGGGCGGACGCTCGGCGCAGGCGGCGGCATTCGCTGCTGCACAGGGATTGCATGGTGCAGCCAATCTGCAGGGGGGCATTCTGGCTTGGGCGCAGTCGGGCGGGGAATTGGTCGCGTGAGCGGAGAGATGTTCGACGTGGAGCTGGATGTGCGCAAGCTGGCTTGTCCATTGCCCATCCTGCGCGCGAAGAAAGCACTGGCTGGGATGAGCGCGGGGCAGGTGCTGAAAGTGGTGGCGACCGACGGCGGCGCGCCCAGAGACTTCGCCGATTTCTGCAGCAAGACCGGCAACGATCTGCTGTCGTCGACCGAGCAGGGCGGCGAGTTCGTGATCCTGCTTCGCCGTCGCGCCTAGCCGCTTATTCGGCCGCTTTCTTCTCGATCTCCTTGGCCAGGAAATAGGCCATCACCGTTCGGATCACCACGATACCCCCAAGCAGCAGCAGTGCCTCCTGACTGGGTACCACGATGGTGCCGATGATGTCGCCTGCGAGGAAGAAGTCCAAGCCCAGTGCCATCTTCTCGCCGATGGCGATGCGGATGTCGCTCAAGGAACTGCCCGGTTCTCGGCTGCTAAGCAGGTCCCAGCCGCGTTGCAGGAGCAGGATGAGGCCGTGCACGCTGCCCCAGGTGACCACCGCCACGCCCAGCAACTCGGTGAGCGGCACGATGTAGGCGATGGCGTCGATCAGCAGTTCGTGCAGCATGGCGTTCTCCTCAGTCGAATTTTGCGCGCTGCGCCTGCAACTGCACCAGCGTGGTGCCGAATTCTTCCAGACGTTTCTTCTCCTGCTCAACTACCGCAGCCGGTGCGCGCGCCACGAAACTTTCGTTGCCGAGTTTTGCGTTGGCTTTGGTGATCTCGTTGGATAAACGCGCGATCTCCTTGTCCAGACGCTCGCGCTCCGCCGCAATATCGATCTCCACCTTCAACATCAGCTTGTAGCTGCCGACGATGGAAACCGGTGCGTCACCTTCCGGAAGTTCTGCGACCACCTGCACTTCACTCAACTTGCCGAGGCTGTTGATGTAGGGCGCGAGTGCATCCAACACGGTCGCATCGCCCGCCGCGATCAACGGCACGCGTGCGGCGGGGGACAGGTTCATCTCGCTACGCAGGCTGCGGGTGGCGGTGGTGAGCTCTTGCAGCAGTGCGATCTGTGCGCTGGCCGTTGCATCGATCTTGCCGGCATCCGCCTTGGGATAGGATTGCAGCATGATGGTGTCACCTTTTGCATTCGCCATCGGTCCAACCGTCTGCCACAACTCTTCGGTGATGAACGGGATGATGGGGTGGGCCAGACGCAGGATGGTCTCCAGCACGCGTACCAAAGTACGGCGGGTGGCGCGTTGCTGAGCTTCGCTGCCATTCGCCATCTGCACCTTGGCCAACTCCACATACCAGTCGCAGTAGGTGTTCCACACCAGTTCATACACGGCACGCGCGGCCATGTCGAAACGGTAGTCGGCGAAATGCGTCGCCATCTCGGCTTCGGCCTTCTGCAGTTCGCTGATCATCCATTTGTCGGCTGCTGAGAATTCCAGCGGCAGTGATTCATCCTGACCAACATCTTTGCCTTCGCAGTTCATCAGCACGAAGCGCGTGGCGTTCCACAGCTTGTTGCAGAAATTGCGATAGCCCTCGCAGCGTTGCATGTCGAACTTGATGTCGCGGCCGGGCGAAGCCAGCGAGGCGAATGTGAAACGCAGTGCGTCGGTGCCGAAAGCGGTGATGCCGTCCGGGAATTCCTTGCGTGTGCGTTTCTCGATCTTCTCGGCATCCCTCGGGTTCATCAAGCCGGTGGTGCGCTTCTTGATCAGCGCAGCCAGATCGATACCGTCGATGAGGTCGATGGGGTCGAGCACGTTGCCTTTGGACTTGGACATCTTCTGGCCTTCCGCGTCGCGGATCAGGCCGTGCACGTACACATCCTTGAACGGGATCTTGCCGGTGATGTGCTTGGTCATCATCACCATGCGCGCCACCCAGAAGAAGATGATGTCGAAGCCGGTGACCAGAACGGAGGATGGCAGGTACTGCTGCACGAACGGGTTTTTTGCATCCTTGTCCGCATCACCCGACCAGTCCAGCGTGGAGAACGGCCACAGCGCGGAAGAGAACCAGGTGTCCAGCACATCGTTGTCGCGATCTAGCTGTCCGGCGTAACCTGCCTTGTCGGCCAGCTTGCGCGCTTCGGCTTCATCGTGCGCGACGAACACTTCGCCGTTCACGCCATACCATGCCGGGATCTGGTGGCCCCACCACAGTTGGCGCGAGATGCACCAGTCCTGGATGTTGTTCAGCCATTGGTTGTAAGTGTTCACCCAGTTCTCGGGATGGAACTTGATCTCCCCGGAGCTCACACATTCCAGCGCTTGCTCGGTGATGCTCTTGCCGCCGTCGCCGGGCTTGCTCATGGCGACGAACCATTGGTCGGTCAGCATCGGCTCGATCACCACGCCGGTGCGGTCGCCGCGCGGCACTTTGAGTTTGTGCTTGTCTGCTTTAACGAATAGACCGGCAGCTTCCAAATCGGCCACGATCTGTTTGCGTGCGGCGAAGCGGTCCATGCCCTGATATTGCTTGGGTGCGTGTTCGTTGATCTTCGCGTCCAGCGTGAGGATGGAGATCATCTCCAACTGGTGGCGCTGTCCGATGGCATAGTCGTTGAAGTCGTGCGCAGGCGTGACTTTCACCACGCCGGTGCCGAACTCCTTGTCCACATAGTCATCGGCGATGACCGGGATGGTGCGGTCGCACAGCGGTAGCGTGACTTGCTTGCCGATGAGGTGCGCATAGCGCTCGTCCTCGGGATGCACCATCACCGCCACGTCGCCCAGCATGGTCTCGGGGCGTGTCGTTGCAACGACCAAGTGGCCGGAGCCATCCGCCAATGGATACTGGATGTGGTACATGAAACCGTCTTCTTCTTCCTGCACTACTTCGAGGTCGGAGACGGCGGTGTGCAATTTCGGGTCCCAGTTCACCAGTCGCTTGCCGCGATAGATCAGGCCTTCGTTGAACAGGCGCACAAAGGTTTCGGTGACGGATCGCGACAGGCCTTCGTCCATGGTGAAGCGCTCGCGCGACCAATCGGGCGAGGTGCCGAGGCGGCGCATCTGTTTGGTGATGGTGTTGCCGGAATATTCCTTCCACTCCCACACCTTCTCGATGAACTTCTCGCGGCCCAAGTCGTGGCGCGAGACACCTTGTGCATCGAGTTGGCGTTCCACCACGATCTGTGTGGCGATGCCTGCGTGGTCGGTGCCCGGTTGCCACAGGGTGTTGTCGCCCTTCATGCGGTGGTAGCGCGTCAACGCGTCCATCAGTGTCTGGTTGAAACCGTGGCCCATGTGCAGCGTGCCGGTGACGTTGGGCGGCGGTAGCAGGATGCAGAAGTTGTCCTGCTTGTTTGCATCCAGTCCGGCTTTGAAGTGTCCGGCGGATTCCCACGCGGGATACCAGCGGGATTCGATGTCTTTGGGGTCGAAGCTTTTTGCGAGTTCTTTGGATTGAGTCATTGCGATGCGGCGTGATGCCTGTCCTGAGCTTGTCGTGAGGAAGGCGCGATTATATCAAGACGGCGCTGCGACAGCGGGGTGCTTGCCGGGTTTATGAGCGTGGCGGGAGGATGTCGCGAACAAGCTGCGGCAATTCGTCCTTCAGTTCGTCCCATGTCTGGGCGATGGCCTGACGTTGTGCTGCTTCGAGACGCGGCAATAAGCGCTGCATGAAGAGAGCTTCCAGGTGTGCTTCGAGTTGCGGTGGGACCTCAAACGGTATTTCTTCAGCCAAGGGCAGAGGGGCGGCGGCTACGACCGGATCGAGTTCAATGGCTGGAGCATCCGCTTCAGGCGCTTCGACGATATCGGTCAGCGTGGGCAGGTCGTCGTCACTGACAACCTCGGTCAGCACCGGCAGGTCGTGGGGTAATGCCTGATCGATGTCGTTCGTACTCATGCGCGCAACTTGGACAGGTCGGTGTGATTGAGTTCGTAGCCACGGTCGCGGTAGAACTTGAAGCGGGCACGTCCGCGTGTGGCCTCTTCGGCATCATGTCCTACGATCTCTATCACACGTTCGAAGCGGCTGAAGAAGGTCGGACATTCGTCATGCAGACTGATCAGAAGTTCGGAGTGGGGGAAGGTCTCATCGTGGCCGATGACGATCGGCATCGCGCCGGCCTCGGCATCGCTGCTATGGCAATGTGGCATAAAGGCCGTGGCCGGGTAATGCCACAGCAGCTTATCCAGTTTGTCTGCCGTGTCTTCATCCGGCACATGCAACAACACACGCATGCCGCTCTGCATCGCCTTGTGGCTCAGCAGGCATGCGGTGCGCAGCTTGTCTTCGCTGCCGGTATAGAAGTCGACTCTGGTCACTTGCTTGTTGAGCGATTGATCAGATACTGCGTCAGCAACGGCACCGGACGTCCGGTCGCGCCCTTGTCCTTGCCGGACTTGTTGGCGGTGCCCGCGATGTCGAGGTGTGCCCAGCGGTAGTCTTTGGTGAAGCGTGCCAAGAAGCAGGCTGCGGTGATGGTGCCGCCGGCGCGACCGCCGATGTTCGCCATGTCGGCGAAGTTGCTGTCCAGCAGTGGCTGATAGTCGTCCCACAGCGGCAACTGCCATACGCGGTCATGTGCCTGTTCGCCGGCACCGACCAGTTCTTTGGCCAGCTTGTCGTCGTTGGCGAACATGCCGCTGGCGACATGGCCCAATGCGATCACGCAGGCGCCGGTGAGGGTGGCGATATCGATCACGGTGTCGGGCTTGAACTTCGCTGTGTAGGTCAGTGCATCACACAGGATCAGGCGGCCTTCGGCATCGGTGTTGAGGATCTCGATGGTCTGGCCGGACATGGAGGTGACGATGTCGCCCGGTTTGGTGGCGGTGCTGCTGGGCATGTTCTCGCAAGTGGGGATCACGCCGACCACGTTGATCGGCAGTTCCATCTCGGCGATGGCCTGCAGCGTACCGAACACACTGGCTGCCCCGCACATGTCGTATTTCATCTCGTCCATGTCGGCGCCCGGCTTGAGCGAGATGCCACCGGTGTCGAAAGTGATGCCTTTGCCGACCAGCGCGATAGGCTTCTGAGTCTTGGCACCGCCGTTGTATTCCATCGTGATCAACTTGGGCGGCTGTGCGCTGCCGCGCGTGACGGAAAGGAAGGAGCCCATGCCGAGCTTCTCCATGTCTTTCTTTTCCAGCACGGTGGTCTTGACCTTCTTGTGCGCCTTAGCCAGCGCCAGTGCTTTGGCTGCGAGATAGGTAGGGGTGCAGATGTTGCCGGGCAAGTTGGCCAGGTCTTTGGTCAGTTCCATGCCGCGCGTGACGGCGGAAGTTTGTGCGACTGCCTTTTTCAGCTCTGCTGCAGGCTTTTCCAGCGTGATGAAGGTCACTTGCTTCAGCGTGGCGGGTTTCGAAGGTTTGCTCTTCAGGCCGTCGGCGCGGTAAGCGCCATCGGCTGCCGCGAGTATGGCTTGTTTGAGTACCCAGCTTGCATCCTTGCCCACGCCGTCATCGGTGATGAACAGCGCGGCATCTTTGGCGGAGGTGGCATGCAGTGCTTTGAACGCGGCACGTAGGATATCCACGCTACCTCGGTAGTCCAGCTCGGCGGGTTTGCCGAGGCCGACCAGCAAGATGCGTTCGGCCGATGTGCCAGCGATCTTGTGCAGCAAGAGCGTGGTGGCAGACTTTCCCGTCATGTCGCCGCGCGCGATGACATCGCTCAAAGCGTGTCCGGTGGATTTGTCGAGCAGTTGCCCCGCTTTGGATAATTTTCCGCCTTCGTAGACGCCGACCACCACGCATCCACTCTTCAGCTTCTCCGGGCTACCCTGTTTTATGCTAAATTCCACGCGCTTCTCCTCAAAAGATCTCAAAATTCTGCAGATGCCGGATTATCCGCAATCACCGCCGCAAAAGTCAAAACAAGCTCACGTGCGGCGTGTGCGAGGCATCTTCTATCGCTCGCTTATACGCGAATTCGCCTCCATCGGCATGCTGGTGTTCGCCATTCTGCTCGGAATCGTGGTTTTCACCCAGTTGATCCGTTTCCTCGGCGAATCGGTGAGCGGTTTGCTGGCTGTGGATGGTGTGATGGTGATGCTGGGTTTCAGCGCCATCAACTATCTGCCTGTCCTGTTGTCGATCAGTCTGTTCCTTTCGGTGTTGATCACGCTGACGCGTTGTTACCGCGACAGCGAGATGGTGGTGTGGTTCTCTTCCGGCATCGGCCTGACGCGATGGATACGCCCTGTGCTCGGGTATGCACTGCCTGTGACGGCCGTCATCGCATTGATGAGTCTGGTGTTGTCGCCTTGGGCGCTTTCCAAAGCGGATGAATACAAACGCCGTCTGGACAGTCGGGACGATGTCTCGGTCGCCTCGCCGGGCGCATTCCGAGAATCGAAACAGTCCGATCGCGTGTTCTTTCTGGAAGGTGTCGATTCCGAGAACAAGCGCGTCGGGAACATATTCGTGCGCTCTGTGCAGCATGGCAAGGAAGGCACCATGGTGGCGAAAGAGGGCTATCAGGAAACAGCCGAGAATGGCGACCGCTTTCTGGTGCTGCTGAACGGTACGCGCTACGAGGGCATCCCGGGGCAGGCCGATTTCAGGATCGCCGAGTTCGACCGTTATGCCATGCGCATCGAGCCGGCCGAACTGGGTAAGGAGCAGCCCAACCTGAAAGCCTATTCCACGGTCTATCTCGTAAAGCATCCCACGCCGCGCAACCTGTCCGAGCTGGAATGGCGCCTCGGTCTGCCGATCAGCGCATTGATCCTTGCCTTGCTGGCCATCCCGCTAAGTTACGTGGATAACCGCTCCGGGCGTTCGCTGAATCTGATCACGGCCATCGTGATCTACATGTTCTACAACAACATGATCAGCGTGACCAACTCCTGGGTGGCGCGGCAGAAGGTCGATGCGGTGACCGGCTTCTGGGGGTTGCATCTGCTGATGCTGGCGCTATTGATGGTGTTCTTCTATCACCGGTCTTCGGTGTTCTCCTGGCGGCGCTGGAAGCGATGAAGCTGCTGACCAAGTACCTCTCGCGTGAGATCTATTTCAGTGTGGCGCTGGTCTTCGCCGCGCTGCTCATGTTGTTCGCGTTGCTGGACCTGATCAGCCAGTTGAATGAGATGGGGCGCGGCGATTACAGCCTGGGTTACATGCTGCTCTACGTGGTATTGATCCTGCCCGGGCATGTCTACGAACTCTTTCCTGTCGCGGTACTGATAGGCACTATCTTCGCGCTGGTGCAGATGGCGGCAAATTCGGAATTGACGGTGTATCGCGCATCCGGCGTGTCGCTGAAACAGTTGATCTTTGCGCTGTTGCGCATCGGCGCGCCGCTGCTGGTGCTGTGCCTGTTGTTCGGCGAAGTGGTCGCGCCTTACAGCGAACAGTTGGCGCAGCAGACCAAGCTTAAGGCGCAGAAGGCACAAGTGAATCTGAGGGAGTTCCGCTCCGGCGTATGGGTCAAGGATGAAGGCAGTTTCGTCAACATCCGTAACGTGCTGCCAGACACATCGCTGCTGAATGTCAGCATCTACCAGTTCGATGAGAACTATCGCCTGGTCAGTGTCACGGCCGCCAAACGCGCGACCTTCCTGAAAGAGCGCCTGTGGCGGCTGGAAGATATCCAGCGCACGAATTTTGCCGGGCAAGGCGCCTCGGCCGAGAGCCTGCCGGATATGGAGTGGCATACAGCGCTCAACCCCAATCTGCTGAATGTGCTGCTGGTGTTGCCAGAGCAGATGTCGGCGCTGGATCTGTACCAGTACACCCAGCATCTGGCGGACAACAAACAAAGCACGGCGCGCTATGACATCGCTCTCTGGAACAAGCTGGTGTATCCGTTCGCGGTGCTGGTGATGATGTTGCTGGCGCTACCCTTCTCGTCCTATCAGCGACGCGAGGGGGGTATCGGCGGCAAGATATTCGTCGGCGTCGTGCTGGGATTGAGCTACCACTTTGCCGGCAGATTGTTTGCGAATCTGGGCGCGCTCAACGAGTGGCCCGCGGCATTGAGTGCTACGGCGATGACCTGGATTTTCCTGGGGCTGGCGCTTGCCATGCTGTGGCGCACCGAGCGCAGATGATCGCGCTCATTGATTGTCCGGTTGTGATTCCTGCTCACGCACCATCTGTTTGACGGCTTCCCGCTTCTCCTCGGGCACTTTGCTGAAAGCGGTGAACTTTTCACGGGCGCGTTCGCGTTGTGTATGCGACAGATCGGCCCATTTCTGTATCTGCGAGATCAAACGCTGCTGCTTCTCGGGGGGCAGTGAGGGGTAGGCTTTCGCCACTCCGATGAAGCTTTTCTGTTCGCTACGCGGCAGGGTCTCCCAAGTCTGCTCCAGAGGGGAGAGTATCTGCTGGGCGGTCGGGCTGAGCGTATCCCACTTTTCGGCACTGGCTGACAACGGAAGCAGTGCCAGGATAAGCAGTGGCAGCAGCGTATGCATACGAATCGGACGCATCGCGCTGAATTTAGTCCACATACATGTGCAGCGGCAGATCGTCGGTCAGGATGGCCAAGTCGATAGCGGCATGGTCGTGCCAAGTCGATTGGTTCCAATGCCAGCCGCCGGCCAGCACTGCAGCAAGCAGCAGCAATCCACCGGCCCAGTTAAGCGCCCGGTGGTGATGGGATTCATGTCCGTGGTCGGTGACCAGATGATGCAGTCGCGACAACAGCGCCGCGGGCGCAGTAGTGCGATGCCTGCTCAGTGCCTGTCGGCGCGCGGCATGCAAACGATCCAGTGTGCCGGGATCGAGTTGCTGCGCTGCCCGATCCAAAATAGGGGCGAGGTCGTCGAGTTTCAGTTTGAGTCCCATGACAGGTCTATTCCCTTCGCTTTCAAAGTAGCGGCCATCGCATGCGTGGCGCGCGAACAATGCGTTTTGACACTGCCTTCGGTGCAGCCCATGACGGCGGCGGTCTCGGCGGTGTCCAATCGCTCCCAATAACGCAGTAAAAATGCTTCCCGTTGACGTACCGGCAGCTGTTGCAAAGCCCCTTCTATCAAAGCAAGTATCTCGGATTGCTGCAGGGCTGCTTCCGGTGTGGCGGGCAGGCTGGCGTTGTCACCATCCTGCAGCACGTCGAGCGGCTCGAATTCTTCGTCATCATGGTGCGAGGTGAAGGACGAGAACAGGCTGAAGTGTGCGTTACGCACTTTCTGCCGCCTGAAGTAATCGAGGATAGTGGTTTGCAGTATGCGCTGGAACAGCATTGGGAATTCCGCAGCGGGCTTGTCGCCATAGCGCTCGGAGAGCTTGATCATGGCATCCTGCACGATATCCAGCGCCGCATGATCGTCGCGCACGGCATAGGCGGCCTGCTTGAAGGCGCGGCGTTCGACGCTGGCAAGAAAATCGGAAAGCTGTTCTCGGCTGGACACGGATGGAGGTGAGCAAGTTCGCTGGTCGCCGGATGATAGCAAATTCCTGTTGCAGCAAGGGTTTTCGGGCGGTCAAGGCGTGATTGGGGTTGACCAAAAGGCCGCCAGCCTTTATCTTGCGCGGTCTTTCGATTGTTGCGATATATAGGTTTTAGGCCATGGAACTGACCGGTGCAGAGATAACCATACGCTGTTTGCAGGAGGAGGGGGTCGAGTACGTTTTCGGCTACCCCGGCGGCGCAGTGTTGTTCATTTACGACGAGCTGTTCAAGCAGGAGGCGGTCAAGCACGTGCTGGTACGTCATGAGCAGGCCGCCGTGCATGCCGCGGACGGCTATGCCCGTTCCACCGAGAAGGTGGGTGTCGCGCTGGTGACTTCCGGTCCCGGCGTGACCAATGCCGTCACCGGTATCGCTACGGCGTACATGGATTCCATCCCGATGGTGGTGATCAGCGGCCAGGTGCCGACCAGCTTCATCGGCGAGGACGCGTTCCAGGAAGTGGATGCGGTCGGCATCACGCGCCCCTGCGTCAAGCACAATTTCCTGGTCAAGGATGTCAAGGACCTGGCGGCCACGCTGAAGAAAGCCTTCTATCTGGCCAAGAGCGGTCGTCCCGGCCCGGTGCTGGTGGATATCCCCAAGGATGTGTCCAACCATAAGACCGCGTTCGAGTACCCGTCCACAGTCAATATCCGTTCCTATCATCCGCAAGTGACGGGTGATGCCAATCTGATCAAGCAGGCGGCCCAGATGCTGCTCGAAGCCAAGCGCCCGATGGTGTATGCGGGCGGCGGCGTGATTCTGTCCGATGCGGCCAAGCAACTGACAGAACTGGTGCGCCTGGTCGATGCGCCCTGCACCAACACCCTGATGGGCTTGGGCGGTTATCCCGCCAGCGACAAACAGTTCGTCGGCATGCTCGGCATGCACGGCACTTACGAAGCCAATATGGGCATGCAGAACTGCGACGTTCTGCTGGCCGTCGGCGCGCGTTTCGACGACCGCGTAATCGGCAATGTCGCGCATTTCAATTCCGTGCCGCGCAGGATCATCCATATCGACATCGATCCGGCCTCCATCTCCAAGCGCGTCAAGGTCGATGTGCCACTGGTCGGCGACGTGGGCAGCGTGCTGACCGACCTGATCAAGGTGCTGAAGAGCAGCAAGCAAAAGCCGGATGCGCACAAGGATTGGTGGAAGCAGATCGACGAATGGCGCGGTGCGAATTCGCTGAACTACAAGAATTCCAGCGAGATCATCAAGCCGCAGTTCGTGATCGAGACATTGCACAAGATCACGCACGGTGATGCTTACATCACCTCCGACGTCGGCCAGCACCAGATGTGGGCCGCGCAATACTACAAGTTCGACAAACCGCGCCGCTGGATCAACTCCGGCGGTCTGGGCACCATGGGCTTCGGCCTGCCTGCCGCGATGGGTGTGCAATTGGCGCATCCGGGCGAGACGGTCGCCTGCGTGACCGGCGAGGGCAGTATCCAGATGAACATCCAGGAGTTGTCGACCTGCAAACAGTTCAACCTGCCGATCAAGGTGATCGCACTGAACAACCGTTATCTGGGCATGGTGCGCCAGTGGCAGGAGTTCTTCCACGGCAACCGCTATTCGCAGTCCTACATGGATGCGCTGCCTGACTTCGTCAAACTGGCCGAGGCCTACGGCCACGTCGGCATCCTGGTGGAGAAGCCGTCCGATGTGGAAGGCGCGTTGAAAGAGGCGTTCGCCCGCAAGGATGAACTGGTGTTCCTCGATTTCCGTACCGATTCCACCGAGAACGTGTACCCGATGGTGCCCGGTGGCAAGGGCTTGTCGGAAGTGATTCTGGCGGAGGACCTGTAACATGCGACATATCATTTCCCTGTTGATGGCGAACGAAGCCGGTGCGCTGTCCCGCGTATCCGGTCTGTTCTCCGCACGCGGCTATAACATTGAGTCGCTCACCGTCGCACCGACCGAAGATGCGACACTGTCCCGCATGACCATCGTCACCAGCGGTTCCGACGAAGTGATCGAGCAGATCAACAAGCAGTTGAACAAGCTGGTGGACGTGGTCTCGGTGATGGATCTCTCCGACGGTGACCATATCGAACGCGAGCTGATGCTGGTCAAAGTGCGTGCAGAAGGTGCTGATCGCGAAGAGCTGAAACGTATGAGCGATATCTTCCGTGGTCGCGTCATCGACGTGTCGGACAGGACCTACACCATCGAGCTGACCGGCGCCGGTTCCAAGCTGGACAGTTTCCTGCAGGCGATCGATCACAAGCTGATCCTGGAGACGGTACGTACCGGCGCTTCCGGCATCGGACGCGGCGAACGCATCCTGAAGATTTAACCCCTTTCTTTTACTGATTTTTTCGACGAGGCCAACATGAAAGTTTATTACGACAAAGACGCAGACCTGTCCCTGATCAAGGGCAAGCAAGTGACCATCGTGGGTTACGGTTCGCAGGGCCATGCCCATGCGCAAAACCTGAAAGATTCCGGCGTGAGCGTGACCGTTGGTCTGCGCAAAGGCGGCTCTTCCTGGGACAAGGCTGTGGCCGCTGGTCATAAAGTCGCCGAGATCGCAGACGCAGTCAAAGGCGCTGACTTGGTGATGTTGCTGTTGCCAGATGAGACGATGGCAGACATCTATCGCGAAAACGTTGAAAAGAACCTTAAGTCGGGCGCTGCATTGGCATTCGCCCACGGTTTCAATGTCCACTACAACCAGATCGTGCCGCCTGCAGATGTGGACGTCATCATGATCGCGCCTAAAGGCCCAGGTCACACCGTGCGTTCCGAATATCTGAAGGGTGGCGGCGTCCCGACACTGATCGCTGTGTATCAGGACAAGACCAGCAAAGCAAAAGACGTGGCACTGTCCTACGCGGCAGCCAACGGCGGCACCAAGGGTGGCGTGATCGAGACCAACTTCCGCGAAGAGACCGAGACTGACCTGTTCGGCGAACAAGCCGTGCTGTGCGGTGGTGCAGTGGAACTGGTGAAGGCTGGCTTCGAAACACTGACCGAAGCGGGCTACGCTCCGGAAATGGCTTACTTCGAGTGTCTGCACGAACTGAAGCTGATCGTCGACCTGATGTACGAAGGCGGCATCGCCAACATGAACTACTCCATCTCCAACAACGCAGAGTATGGTGAGTATGTCACAGGCAACCGTGTGATCGCTGATCAAGCGCGCGCTGCGATGAAGGAATGCCTGACCAACATCCAGAACGGTTCCTACGCCAAGCAGTTCATTCTGGAAGGTCGCACCAACTATCCAGAAATGACAGCACGTCGTCGTATCAATGCAGAGCATCCGATCGAAGTCGTCGGCGGCAAGCTGCGTGCGATGATGCCTTGGATCGGCAAGAACAAGCTGGTCGACCAATCCAAGAACTGATCGCAGTAACAGACAGAAGGTGAAGCAGATGCTTCACCTTCTTTTCATTGGTCGTCACTTTTCCGGCAATTTCATATGAGCAACTATCCGCATCCCATCATCGCCCGCGAGGGTTGGCCTTTCCTGGCGATATCGCTGGTCGTCGCAATTGCCGTCTCGGCATGGTGCATCACATGGGCGATCCCGTTGTGGATCATCTTCGTGTTCGTGTTGCAGTTCTTCCGTGATCCGGCACGAGTCATTCCGCAAGAAGCGGGTGCCGTGCTGTCACCTGCGGATGGACGTGTGATCAAAGTTGAACGCACCACCGATCTGTACGGTGAGCGCGAAGCCATTCTGGTCAGCGTGTTCATGAACGTGTTCAACGTGCACTCCAACCGTAGTCCGGTCGATGGCGTCATCGAAAAAGTGCAATATTTCCCCGGTAAGTTCGTCAACGCAGATCTGGACAAGGCGTCTAGCGAGAACGAGCGTAACGCCATCGTGCTGAAGACCAACGAAGGGCAGACCGTGACCTTCGTGCAAGTGGCGGGCCTGATTGCACGCCGCATCCTGTGCTACGTCAAAGCGGGTGATGCGCTGGCGCGCGGCCAGCGTTATGGCTTCATCCGTTTCGGTTCGCGTGTGGACGTCTACCTGCCGCTCGATGCTACCGTGAAGGTCTCCATCGGTGATAAAGTGCGGGCCACTGAAACCATTTTGGCCAAACTGGCCTGAGCTGATGACTATGATGAACACTCGCAGCAAAATGAATCTGCGTCGGCGTAGCATCTATCTGCTACCCAACCTGTTCACGACCGCTGCGCTGTTCGCCGGTTTCTACGCCATCGTGCAGTCGATGAATGGCCGTTACGAGATCGCGGCGGTATCCATCTTCATCGCGATGGTGTTGGATGGTCTGGATGGTCGTGTCGCGCGTCTGACCCACACCCAAAGTGAGTTCGGCGCGGAATACGACAGCTTGTCCGACATGGTGTCGTTCGGTGTCGCACCGTCCATCCTGATGTACGAGTGGGCGTTTCGCGATCTGGGCAAGTGGGGCTGGTTCGCCGCCTTCATCTACTGCACAGGCGCAGCGTTGCGTCTGGCACGTTTCAACACCAACATCGATGTGGTCGACAAACGCTACTTCCAGGGGCTGCCCAGCCCGGCGGCAGCGGCGCTGGTGGCCGGTTTTGTGTGGGTCATGCTGGATAACAAGTTCACCGGTTACGACCTGCGCTGGTATGCCGCTGCCTTGACCGTGTTCGCTGGCCTGTCCATGGTCAGCAACTTCAAGTACTACAGCTTCAAGTCGATCAACATGCGCAAGAGCGTGCCGTTCTTCGTGATCTTTTTGTTCGCGCTGTTCTTCATCTTCGTGGCACAGAACCCGCCGCTGCACCTGTTCCTGCTGTTCTTCGGGTATTGCCTGTCCGGCTATGTGATGAGCCTGCTGGATCTTCGGAAAAAACCCTCCCCGCCACAGCCGTAAGCAGTGACGGATAAATAAAAAGGGCGCATCTCACGATGCGCCCTTTTTATTTGCAGGTATTAGCTGCGCTTACTTTGCAGACTTCTGGCGGCTGAGTTCGGTCAGACGCAGGATCTTCGCGGATGAGAACAGGCCGCGCAATTGCGGCTGTTTGCCTTCCGCGACTTCCAGCACCGGCATGTGCGTCTTGCCGGCTTTTTGCATGGCTGTCAGCACATCCTTCACAGTGGCTTTTTCCACGTCGTGCATCTCGGCGACCACCCAATCCTTGGTGTGTTCCATGATGTCGCTGACGCGGATGTCCTTATGGGTCACAGCACGGTCAGCAAAGCCGACGCTTTGCAGGAACTCCATAGGCTTGGAGCCCATGATGTCGTAAGCGGTGATGGATCCCAGCAGCTTGTCGGAACCTTTCTCCTTGACGAAGGCGATACGCAACCCGGCGACCTTCATCTCGTGCAGTGCCTGGTCGATAGTCTCATCCGGTGTGATCTTGAACATACCGCGCACGTGGAAATCGGTCATCACGGACGTGGCGGGGTCCTTCAGTTCAACCTGCCAAGGCTCGTTATGTGGCTCCAGGATGTCCTGGACGTGGCTGGTGGTCTTCAGCTCGGTAGGCTGCGGCGGGCGATGCGGCATGGAACTCTCTCCTTAGAACAGATGGTTGTTGTCGATACGGTGCAGATTATAGCTGCAAGGTGATATTTCGTCAGTGTAAAGGCGGAGGATGTCGCGATCAGCCGCGCTGCCAAAGTGTCTCAGCACGGCCTTCGGAGCGATTGATCTCGCGGCACAGGATGAACAACAGGTCGGACAGGCGATTGAGGTATTGCAAGCCATGCATCGGGGCCAGGTTCTCCCGCGCCAACGGGGCGTATTCACGTTCGGCGCGTCGTGCGATACAGCGGGCGACATGGCACAAGGCCGCCGCCCGATTGCCGCCGGGCAGGATGAATTCCTTCAAGGGCGGAAGATCAGCATTGAAACGAACGATGGCGGTATCCAGCTTAGCCAATCTCGCTGCATCGAAAGGGGCACCGGGCGTGGCCAGCACGCCGCCGAGGTCGAACAGCTCATGCTGTATATCCAGCAGTTGCTTGCGCACGGCTTCCGGCAATGACTCGGTCAACAGCAAGCCGAGCTGGCTGTTCAATTCATCCACGCTGCCGATGGCCGCGATGCGAGGATCGTCCTTGGGCAGGCGAGAGCCGTCCGCCAACCCCGTTGTGCCGTCGTCGCCGGTGCGTGTGGTGATCTTCGACAGTCTCATTGCCGCTCCAGACAGGAGAGATACACCGCCGCATCCGGTGCAGTCTTGTTGCGCTGTGCCTGCCAGATCATCTCGCCCAGACAATCCATCATGGCGTGCTGCGCCTCGTGCTCGGATTGGTATTTCTGCGTCAGCCGTGCGAACTGCTCGCGGATGCCGTGCGGCTGGCCGATGCTGATCTGCTCCTCTATGGTCAGGTGCATCATCAGGTGCAAGAAGGGGTTCACCACATCGCCATCCGGCGCGAAGTCCTTGTCCCGATTGCGCTCTGGATCGTTGAACAGCGCGTGGTATTCGGGGTGCTTATCAATCAGTTGGGAGGTCAGGTCTTCCAGCGGTGACAGCAGTTCACCGGCGCGGCGCTTGCGCCAGGATTCGAACAGGAACAGCCGTGCTTCGTCGCGTGTCGGTTGGAACATCAGAACACCTTACCCTTGAATTCGCACAAGTCCTGTATGCAGCACTCGCCGCATTTCGGCTTGCGCGCCACGCATACATAGCGCCCGTGCAGGATCAGCCAGTGATGCGCGTCCTGCATGAATTCCTTCGGCACGAACTTCATCAGCTTCTTCTCCACTTCCGCCACATCCTTGCCGGGCGCGAGGCCGATGCGGTTGCTGATGCGGAAGATGTGTGTGTCGACCGCGATGGTGGGCTGGCCGAAGGCGGTGTTGAGGATCACGTTGGCGGTCTTGCGGCCCACACCGGGCAGCGCTTCCAGCGCCTCGCGCATCTGCGGCACTGCGCCCCCGTGCTGTTCCAGCAGGATGCGGCACATCTGGATGATGTGTTTGCTCTTGGTCTGGTACAGGCCGATGCGTTGCACGTATTCGCGCAGGCCGTCTTCGCCCAAATCGAAGATCTTCTGCGGGGTATCGGCGACGGGGAACAGTTCGCGCGTGGCGATGTTCACGCTCTTGTCGGTCGCCTGCGCCGAAAGGATCACCGCCACCAGCAATTCGAAATCGGACTTGTGTTCCAGCTCGGTAGTGGGATGCGGGTTGGCGGCTTGCAGGCGCAGGAAGATCTCGCGCCGTTTGGCTGCGTTCATCCCTGTGCCGCCTCGGGCAAGGTCTCCGGTGCGGGCTGGCTGGAGACTTTCTTTGCCGCGCGCAGATCGAGCCAGTTCTTGGCAGCGATGATCAGGCCGAGGCCGATAAACGCGCCGGGCGGCAGGATGGCCAGCAGGAAACCGTGATAGTCGGGGATGACCGGGATCACCCAGGCTTTGGCCTGTTCACCAAACAGCAGATCGATGCCGGACAGCAGTGTGCCTTTGCCCACGATCTCGCGCAGGCCGCCCAGTACCGCCAGCACGGCAGTCAGCCCCAGTCCCATCATCATGCCGTCGAAGGCGGAGGGCAGCACGGGGTTCTTGGAGGCGAATGATTCTGCGCGTGCCAGCACGATGCAGTTGGTCACGATCAGTGGCACGAAGATGCCGAGCACGATATACAAGCCGTACAGATAGGCGTTCATCAAGTATTGCACCACGGTCACCAGCACCGCGATGATCAGCACGAACACCGGGATGCGGATCTCGTTCGGCACATAGCTGCGCACCGGCGCAACGGTCGCGCTGGAGAGTGTCATCACCAACGTGGTGGCAAGGCCCAGACTGACGGCATTGACCAGCGTATTGCTGACCGCGAGCAGCGGGCACAGCCCGAGCAGTTGCACCAGCCCCGGATTCTGTTTCCACAGACCGTTGTAGGCGATGTCCTTTATTTCGGTGAGCGTCATTTTCGTGCTCCTTTCGCGGGCTGCGCATCGGCGATGAACAGTTCGTCGCGATGCGCTTCGAAATATTGCAGTGCACGGTTCACAGCCTTGATCACTGCGCGCGGCGTCACGGTGGCCCCGGCCATGTATTCGAACATGCCGCCGTCCTTGCGCACCTTCCACATCTCATCCTTGAATAGGGTGCGCGAACGGCCGTCGAAGGTCTTGATCCAGTCGTGCTTGGCGATGTCGATGTAATCCCCCAGGCCAGGCGTCTCGTTGTGGTTCACCACGCGCACGCCACCCAGCGAGCCGTCGGGGTGGATCGCCATGATCAGTGCGATCTTGCCGCTGTAGCCGTCCGGCGCAACAGCTTCCAGCACCACGGCGACCGGCTGCCCGTCTCGCCGTGCGATATGCGCCTGTGTCGCTTCATCGGTTCCCAGCATCTCATCCGCCGCGACCGTGTGGATGTCCTGCATGATGTCGTTGTCGTACGAGCTGGGTGGCAACAGTTGCGATACCAGCTTCAGCTTGGCTTGCTCCACCGTGGCGGCGATGGTGTCGCGCGTCAGGTAATAGGTGGCGGACAGGATGGCAGTGCCGATGATGGCGAAGAACACCAGATTGACTGCGGTCTGCAGCGAGGAACGGGCGATGCGCTTCATCGTTCGCTCCCTTTCTTCTTGCCGAAGATGCGCGGCTGCGTCCAGGCATCGATCAGCGGCACGCACATGTTCATCAGGATGGTGGCGAACGCGACACCGTCCGGGAAGCCGCCGTAGGCACGGATCAGGAAAGTCAGCAGGCCCGCACCGATGCCGAATGCGATACGGCCTTTGGCGGTGGTCGGCGAGGTGATCGGATCGGTCAGGATGAAGAACGCACCGATCATGGCCGCGCCGGAGAACCAGTGGAACAGCGGCGGCGCATAGTGCGCGGGATCGATCAGATTGAAGATGCCGGACAGTGCGAACAAGGTACCCAGGAAAGCCAGCGGCAACTGCCAGGGGATGATGCGTGCGATCAGCAGATAGATGCCGCCCAGCGCAAAACCGGCCGCCACCATCTCGCTACCTTTGCCGGCCAGTCGGCCGTAAATGGGCAGGTCGCGGATGTCGCTCATTGGCATGCCCAGATGCAATTGCGTCTTCATCGTATCCAGCGGCGTCGACATGGTCAGCGCATCCAGTTGCATGCCGACCGGCAGCACGCCGGAGAAGACATAACGCAGTTGGTCGCCGTAAGTCAGGACGCTGTGCCCCATGCCTTGCGGGCTTAGCCACTGCGTCATCTCCTGCGGGAAGGAGATGATAAGCACGGCATAGCCGATCATCGCCGGATTGAACGGATTGCTACCCAGTCCGCCATACAGATGCTTGGCGACCGCGATGGCGAATGCAGTACCGACCACCGGCAGCCACCAGGGCGCGAGCGGCGGAATCGACAGCGCGATCAGAACGCCGGTGAGCAGGGCGCTGTAATCAGCCAGAAAGGGGCGTACCGGCCGGTCGCGCAACTTGAGCATCAGCGCCTCGGTTGCCAGTGCGGCAGTCACCGCCAGCGCGATGGAGACCAGGATGGCCGGGCCGAAATACCACACATACAGCGTGATGCCGGGCAGCAGCGCATACAACACGCGCAGCATGATGCGGTCGACGGTGAGCGGGCGCGTGATGAAAGGGGAAGACAGCATATCGGTCAGTTTCCTTGGCTGTGTTTCGGCGGTTCGTCGTCGGCACCGGCATCGGCCGCCAGCTCGTGGATATGCGCGCGGCGTGCTTCGATCGCTTCGATCTCGGCGCGCTGTTCGGGGGTGAGCGCCTCGGTGTTCTTGGGTGTGGCTGCCGCAGCCTGTTCCTTGGCGCGTGCTAGTGCCGCATCGATACGCATCTGCTGGGTATCGTCGGCATCGGCGGTTGGATCGACAGGCGTCGCGATCACAGTTGCAGCCGCTGCCTTGGCTTCCGCCGCCGCGCGTTCCTTCTGTGCCAGGCGCTCGGCTTTTTCCTGCTTCTCGCGTTCGATGCGGAACTGGCGGAACTCGTGCCGTTCGCGCGCCAGATCGGCGGCGCGCTTTTCCAGGTCGCGCGCACGGATCTCGCTCTTGGCATAGCGGTAATACTGTACCAGCGGGATGCTGCTCGGGCAGACATAGGCGCAGGCGCCGCATTCGATGCAGTCGAACAGGTCGAATTCCTGTGCCTTGCCGAAGTTGTGCGACTGGGCGAACCAGAACAGGTCTTGCGGCTGCAACTCTACCGGGCAGACCTGTGCACAGCGCGTGCAGCGGATACACGGCATGGGGGCGGGCGGCGGCGGGAACAGCGCATCGCTGGCTGCGATCACGCAGTTACTCGCTTTCACCAGCGGCACGTTCACGGCGGGCAGTTCCACGCCCATCATCGGGCCGCCCATGATGTAACGGTTGGTATCGGGTTTGGCGACACTCAGCGCGACCAGGTCACTGAAAGGCGTGCCGATCAGCGCTTCGTAGTTGCGCGGCTGCTCGACATTGCCGGTGACGGTGACGACGCGCGACACCAGCGGCTCGCCATGCTCGACCGCGCGATGCGCGGCGTAGGCGGTCGCCACGTTGAAGCACTGCACGCCGACATCGGTGGGCAACTTGCCCGATGGCACCTCGACGCCGGTCAGCACCTTGATCAGGTGTTTGGCGCTGCCGCCCGGGTAGAGGGTCGGCACGGTGACCACCTTGAACGGGTGGCTGCTGTCGTCGACCGCGCGCTGCATCGCGGCGATGGCCTGCGGCTTGTTGTCTTCGATGCCGATCAGCACCGCGTCGGTGCCCAGCGCATGGCGCAGGATCTCGATGCCGCGCACGATGCCTTCCGCGCGTTCGCGCATCAGCATGTCATCGCAGGTGATATAGGGTTCGCACTCGGCGCCGTTGATGACCAGTGTGTCGACCACGACCGGGTGGCTCAGCTTCATGTCGCTGGGAAAGGCTGCACCGCCCAGCCCCACGATGCCGCAACGGCGCAGATGCTTCTGCAATTCGTCGGACGACAACTGGCGATAGTTCAGCGGCTGCCGCACGCCCCATTCATCCAGTCCGTCCGGAACCAGCGTCGCGCACAGATCGGGCAACGCCGAAGGGTGGGCGATCTGCTGCAGTTCGATGGCGGTGATGGTGCCCGAGGTCGGCGCATGGATGGAACTGGAGATCATCCCCACCGGTTCGCCGATGAGCTGACCTTTCAGCACCCGTTCGCCGACCTGTACCACTGGTTTGGCCGCGTCGCCGGCATGCTGGCGGAACGGCACGATCAGTTGCGCGGGCAGCGGTGCGGAAATGATCGGCGACTGCGTCGATTCTTTTTTGTGCGTGAGCGGATGGATGCCGCCGTGGAAACTGTGCAGCCTGGTCATGAGGTCTGCCTCAACTTGAACACCGGATAGCGCCATTTCCAATTGGTCAGCTGCTCTTCGATGGGCACCATGCTGATGCAATCCACCGGGCAGGGCGGCACGCACAGCTCGCAGCCGGTGCATTCGGCGGCGATGATGGTATGCATTTGCTTGGCGGCACCGGAGATGGCGTCCACGGGGCAAGCCTGGATGCACAAGGTACAGCCGATGCAGGTCTGCTCGTCGATGAAGGCGACCGCTTTCGGTTTCGGTTGCGCATTCTCGCCGAACGGTTTGAATTCCACGCCCAGCAGTTCGGCCAGCTTGTGGATGCCTTCCTCGCCGCCCGGCGGGCACAGGTTGATGTCAGCCTCGCCCTTGGCGATGGCCTCGGCATAGGGTTTGCATCCGGGATAGCCGCACTGGCCGCATTGTGTCTGCGGCAGCACCGCATCGATCTTCTCCGCCAGCGGATTGCCTTCTACGCGGAAGCGGATCGATGCATAGCCGAGGATCATGCCCAGCAGCGCCGCGAGGGCGATCATGATCCACAGCGCAGTGATCATTTAACCAGGCCCGAGAAGCCCATGAAGGCGAGGCTCATCAATCCTGCAGTGACCATGGCGATAGCGGTGCCACGGAAGACGGCGGGCACGTCGGCACCCTCCAGACGTTCGCGCATGCCGGCGAACAACACCATCACCAGTGTAAAGCCCAGCGCGCCGCCGAGACCGAACAGCAGCGACTCGATGAAGTTATGTTTGGCCTGCACGTTCAGCAGCGGGATGCCGAGCACTGCGCAGTTGGTGGTGATCAGCGGCAGATAGATGCCCAGCACCTGATACAGCACCGGGCTGGTCTTCTTTACCACCATCTCGGTGAACTGCACCGTGGCGGCGATGACCACGATGAACGACAGCGTGGTGAGATAAGCGAGATCGGGCCCCAACAGATAGTGATTGACCAGATAGCTGGAACCGGAAGCGATGGTCAGTACGAAAGTGGTGGCCGCGCCCATGCTGAGCGACGTCTCCAATTTCTTGGAAACGCCCATGAACGGGCACAGCCCGAGGATCTTGACCATCACGATGTTGTTCACGAACACCGTTCCGATCAGTATCAGCAGATAGTCAGTCATTGCAAGGAGCGCGAGGCGCGAAAAAACAGGGGCGGATTATGCGCCGGAACGGGGGGCGCTTCAACCGCAGGCAGGCTATAAGCATATAACTTGCAGGCGGTTGAAGGGGGTCAGACCTTGTTGTCGACAGTGTGTATCGCGGCCACGCATTCTGTTACCAGTTCCTGCCCGCGATACACCAGCCCGCTGTAAACCTGAACCAGTGCGGAACCTGCCTGCATCTTCTCCACCGCATCCGCGCCTTTGAGGATGCCGCCTACGCCGATGATGGGTAGGGCGCCATTCAGTTCGGCAGCAAGTTGACGGATCAAGGCGGTCGACTTGTCGCGCACCGGCGCGCCGGAGAGGCCGCCGGTCTCGTTGCCGTGCGGCAGGCCTTCCACGCCTTCGCGCGACAGGGTGGTGTTGGTGGCGATGACGGCGTCGATACGGTGTTTGGTGAGTAGCGCGGCGATCTGTTTGATCTGTTCGCTATCCAGATCGGGCGCGATCTTTACGGCCAGCGGGACGTATTTGCCATGTTGTTGCGCGAGTTTTTCCTGTTCCGCTTTCAGTTGGCCGAGCAGTGCATCCAGTTCGTCGCCGCCCTGCAGTTGGCGCAGGTTCTTGGTGTTGGGCGAGGAGATGTTGATGGCGACGTAGCTGGCATGCTGATACACCTTGCGCAGTCCGATCAGGTAATCGTCCGCCGCCTTTTCGATGGGGGTGTCGGCGTTCTTGCCGATGTTGATGCCGAGGATGCCTTGGTACTTCGCGCGCTTCACGTTCTCGATCAGCGCATCCACGCCGCCGTTGTTGAAGCCCATGCGGTTGATCACGCCCTGCGCTTCGGGGATGCGGAACATGCGCGGTTTGGGATTGCCGGGCTGGGCGCGCGGTGTCACGGTGCCGATCTCGATGAAGCCAAAGCCGAAAGCGGCCAGTGCGTCGATCACTTCGCCGTTCTTGTCCAGTCCTGCGGCGAGGCCGACCGGGTTGGGGAAGGTCAGGCCCATCACGGTGCGCGGATCATCTGTTGGACGTTTGAACATCAGCGAGGTGAGGCCGAGGCATTGCGCGGTCTTCAGGCCGTCGATGGTGGCGTGGTGCGCGGTCTCGGCATCGAGCGCGAACAGGGCGGGGCGGAACAACTGGAAAAATGACATTACTGCTCTTTCTTGGTAACGACTGGAATGGGGAATGATTTGCGTTTGAACACTTCGCCGCGCGTCTTGCCGCGCCAGTATTCGGCGATCACATCGCCCAGTTGCAGGCTGAGCAGGCCGAACAGGGCGTAGCCGAGTTGCGCGAAGGCGGCGTTGGGCACTTGCACGATCAGCGTGCCGCCGCCGATACGGAACGCCAGCACGGCGACGTTGCTCACCAGCAGACCGGACAGCGCGGCACACAGCACACGCCCCCAGTCGCCGGTCGCCAGTTCGGCGAAGATGCTGCGTTCATGCCACAAGGCTTGCAACGCGATCAGCAACAGTAGCGGTGCGAGCCACATCAACCAGAACAGCAACTCCGGCCAGGCTGCGCCGCCGATCAATCCCAGCAGGGCGAGCGGTGCCAGCACATTGACGGTATGGCTGGCCGAAAGCGACGGCATGGCAGGCAGGCGTGCCAGTCGCTGCAACAGGCCGGGCAGCCCAGCGAGCAGGGTGCGCAATCCCAGCACGGTAGGCAGCAGCAAGGCGAACAGCAGGGTCAGGGTCAGCATGCCTGCTGTATCCAGCGCGGCAGGGGCCAGCCAGCTTTCCGCATAACGATTCATATAGAGCAGCAACCACCCGCTCACCGCGCCTGCCACACTCAAGGCGATCAGGTAATGGCGTTGCAGCTTGAGCAGGGAACGCTGACGGTTGCCGACCTCGATCGCGATGAATAGTGCCAGTATTGCGCCCAGTGAAATCAGCAATGGCTGCACTGGCTGTGTCGCCAGTTCGCCGAAGTGCCAATCGACTTCGCCGCCGGACAATAACGATCCGGCAAAGGGCAGGGCGAGTATCAGTGATACGAATAGTGCCAGACGGGTCAGCATGTGCGGTCCTTGTGTTCGAGTCGTTGCCAGAATCCGTCGCGCAGACCTTGCAGGGGTTGGAAAGTGGCTTTGTATGCCATCTTGCGCGAGGCGGCGATCCAGTAGCCGAGATAGAGATAAGGCAGTTCCAGTTTTCGGCACAGCTCGATCTGCCACAGCACGTTGTAAGTGCCAAAGCTGGCACCGGGTATATCCGGATCGTAGAAGGTGTAGACCGCGGACAGGCCGTCCTTCAAAACATCCACGATGCTGACCATGCGCAGGACGCCGTTCTCGCGGAATGCCACTAGCATGCTGTCCACGTGACTCTGCAGCAGGAAGTTGCGGTACTGCTCGGGATCGTCGTCCGCCATGCTGCCTTCGGCATGGCGCGCCTGCTGGTAACGCCGGTACAGTTCGAAATATTCAGGCTTGTCCTCTAGCGGCAACAACTCGACATGCAGGTTGCCATGTTTCTTCCAACTGCGGCGTTGTGAGCGCGTGGCAGTGAATGTATCCGCCTCGACGCGCACCGGCACACACTGACGGCAGGTATCGCAACGCGGACGGTAAGTGAAGGTGCCGCTGCGGCGAAAGCCCTGCCGCACCAGTTCGGAATAGACCTGAGCGTTGATCAGGAAGGACGGCGTGGCGACCTGCGAGCGCGCTTCCAGTCCTTCCAGATAGCTGCACGGATAGGGCGCAGTCAGATAGAGCTGGATGGAAGAGAGCGGGATATCGTTGAGCAGACTCATGCGGGATACGGTGTTGGCGCGAGCGGTGTGCAAGTGTACCAATTCCGCGCTCGCGGCGGTAACCCCGATTTTGCAGGGGTTTGCAGCGTGCGGGCGGAAGTGTAGAGTGCTGAGAAAACAAGAATAGCGGGGGGCGTATGCAAGGGGAGATTCATGAGCCTGCACAAACGCAGCGACGCTTCTGCATCCTGTGTCTGTGGTTCGGGGCGCTGGCCCATCTGAGCAGGGATTCGCGACGGGTCGCCTGGGCCGGCGTGCTGATGGTGCCGCTGTTCTGGCTGCTGGATACGGCCATAGACGTCTACCTGTTCGGTCTGGGCGAGGTCTTCCATCACGGTCTGTTCGAGATCGAGCCGATGGAGTTCTATATGCGGCTGCTGGTGTCGGTCATCTTCGTCTCGTTCGGACTGTATGCCGCCATCATGCTGGATCGTGCCGAGCGGGCCGGGCATGCACTGCGCGAGAGCAATGCGCAGTTGGAGAAGCTAAAGGCGGAGCTGGAACATCTGGTGGTGGCCGATCCGCTGACCGGTACATACAACCGGCGCAAGTTCCACGAAGTGCTGGATCGCGCCGTATCCAATGCCATACGCCATGACCATCGCTTCGCCTTGCTGATGATCGATGTCGACCACTTCAAGCACATCAACGACACCCACGGTCACCAGGTCGGCGATGAGGTGTTGCGCGGTGTCTGCGAACGGATAAGCGGGGCAGTACGCAGTGCGGATCAGCTTTTTCGTGTCGGCGGCGAGGAGTTCTGCCTGCTGGCGAATGTGGCGGGTGATGAGGATATCGGGCCGCTGGCCGAGAAATTACGCATGGTCGTGGCGGATCGGCCGTTCCCGGTGGTGGGGAATATCACGGTCAGTATCGGCATCGCCAATTTCAGGGAAGGTGATACGCAGGAAAGCATCTACGCCCGCGCCGACGCCGCGATGTATGAAGCCAAGCGCAAGGGGCGCAACTGCGTGGTGTCTGCCGCAGACTGATTCACCAGTTTGCAACGTCGAACTGCCATCGGGCGGGCGGTGCATGCGATGCGGTCAGGCGCGTTATCTCGGTGATGAACGACTGACGCGGTATCTCGCGCGCGCCGAGCGACGCGAGGTGTGCGGTGTTCATCTGGCAGTCGATCATGCCGAAGTCCCAGCGTTGTAGTTGAGCGCATAGATGTGCCAGTGCGATCTTGGAGGCATCGTTGCGGCGGCTGAACATCGACTCGCCGTAGAACATCTTGCCGATGGCGATGCCGTACAGGCCGCCGACCAGTTCGTCATCCATCCAAGTCTCGACCGAATGTGCGTAGCCAAGCCGATGCAACTCGCAATAGGCGCGCACCATCTCATCCTGTATCCAGGTGCCGTCCTGCCCGTCACGCGGCGCGGCGCAGGCACGCATCACTTGCTCGAAGGCAGTGTCGGTGCGCAGTTGGTAAGCACCACGGCGCAAAGTCTTACGTAAGGAATTGGAGAGTTTGAACTCGGCAGGGATCAGCACCATGCGCGGATCGGGGCTCCACCACAGGATGGGGTCTCCTTCGTCGAACCAGGGGAAGATGCCGTGCCGGTAGGCATCCAGCAAACGCGCGGGCGACAGGTCGCCACCGGCGGCCAACAAGCCATTCGGATGTCTGAGGGCTTGTGTGACAGGCGGGAAAGGGGTGTCTTCTTGCAGCAGCAGGATCATGCCTTGAGCATAGAACAACTTGCCGGATTTGGCACTGAAAGCGGATGGATGGTGGGTATATGCCGGTATATAGGCCATTCTCCCTATGTGCAGTACGCCTGAAATGTGCTTATATTGCTACCTGCAAGGTGCGCGCTCAAAGGGGAGGCAACGGTGGTACTGGGGATATTTAGCAAGAAATCGGATCATCCATTGGCGGATTTGAAGTCCGCCCAATCGCTGCTGGACGATATTCCCAAGCATGATTCGATCAAGGCGCTGCAGGAACTGACCGACTGGGTCGAGGCCATCAGCGAGCAGGCGGACAACTTCAAGCTCGACCATCATTGGGCGGTGTTGCGTCTGTACGATCAGGCGGCACAGGGACATGTACGCAAACTGTTGCACGACTACTTCGTGCTGCAAACGCTCTCGAAATTCCAGGAGAATCGTCTGTGGACGCTGCTGGATACCTATTACACACAGAGTGATTACGCGCATTTCGATGTGCTGCAGCGCTATCGCGACAATGCCAAAGGTGCTTCTGCGATCAAGCCGGATCTGGCTCTGCTGTGTACGCGCGGGATCGGTGCCATCGGCGGCCTGCTCAAGATGGCGGCGGCGCGCTATGCGATGGTCGACCCGGCCTTATGGCGACGCTTGGCCGCCTACTATGAGCTGGCCGAGTCGCAGGAATTCAGCAACGAAAGCGTCACCGTCTATCCCGGATGCAATCTCAGCACCGGAGAAGCTTTTGCCGTGCTGATGCTGTGGTACGGCTGTAGTGCCGGCAACCTGAATCCCGTGCAGGAACATATCGCCGAGCGCCTGTTCGCGGCACTGGGCAAAGGTGTGAAGGTGTTCAATGCCTACAACGGTACGGCGCTGTTCGTATTCGACATGGCACAACCCACCCCTCCCATGCGCGCCACGGCAGAAGGCACCATCCATCCTGCCTTGCGCTACATCGTGGCTGACGATATGCGCCAGATGTTGGAAAATATGACCAAGACGCTGGACAAGGGCATCCTGCCGGACGGCTTGAATCTGTACGGTGCCAAGTTCGAAGCGGAACTGGTGAAGGATATCGCGGGGAGGTTGATGCAGAGCCTGACCTTGCCGCCGCCCACGCGCCGCACGCCGCGCCGCAAGATCAAGGTCAATCTCAAGGTCGCCAACGGTTTCCTGAAGATGCTGGAGCACAGCGATGTGGGATTGAATTTCGGCGCCGAAGAGAGCGAGACCTGGGAGATCGAAGACATCAGTGCGACAGGTTTTCGCAGTGTGGTGCAACCTGCGCGGGTCGACGGCATCAAGATCGGTGCGCTGGTCGGCAGCAAGCCGGAGAGTGTCACCCACTGGGGAGCGGGTGTGGTGCGCCGTTTGAGTCGCGAGCGTGATGGCACTATGCACATCGGTGTCGAAGTGTTGAGTCCGCGCGTGGTCGGTGTACCTTTACAGGATCGCGCAGTGCGGGGGCCGGAAGGCGGGCAACTCGGTCTGTATCTGAACCGGCCGGCCGATACCAGCGGCGAGGCGTGGCTGCTGATGAAGCAGGATACCTATACGCCGCAGCGCAGTCTGAATATGGAGCTGGATGACAAGGCCTATCTGCTGTTGCCGTTGGCGCTGGTCGAGCGAGGGGATGATTATGACCTCGCGCGTTACCGCATGATGGAGCAAGACTCCACCAGCGAAGCTTAAACGGGGCTGCTCATACGCTGGCTAAGCCAGCCTGAGATATCGTCGATCTCTTCCATGCATACCGAATGCGGCATGTCGTATTCGTGCCAGTCCACCATGCAACCCGCATCCTGCAATAGCTGCAGCGAGTGCGTGCCCAGCGCATAGGGCACCACCGTATCCTGCCGTCCATGCGCCATGAACAATGGCGTGTGCGATCCGGCCTCGCTTGCCTCTGTCTGTAACGTGTCCGCCAGCGGCAGATAGGTGGACAAGGCCAGTATGCCGCCCAAGCCCGCTTGTCTGCGCAGTCCGCATTGCAGCGCGATGGCGCCGCCCTGGGAGAATCCCGCAAGAAAGATATTGGAAGGCGCAATGCCGCGCGTGATCTCGTGTTCGATGAAGGCATCGATCGCTTGTTGCGACGCACGAATACCCTCGACATCCTGTGATGAATCACTGCCGGTGCGGTTCCAGCTGGACGCATCGACATTGCGGATGTCGTACCAGGCGGGCATCACGAATCCACCATTGAGCGTGACCGGTATCTGCGGCGCATGCGGGAAGATATGGCGCATCGTGTGCGGCAGCTGCAAGGCTTCCGCCACAGGCACGAAATCGTCACCGCTCGCCCCCAGACCATGCAGCCAGATCATGCTGTGGCGGGGCTCGCGTCCGCTGTCGAAGGCGATGTGGCGCAACAGTCCGCTCATGGTTGCGGAATGATCTCGCGCAGCAACTGGAATATCTCGCGGTAGGACTTGGGCGGCTTGTTCAGCTCTTTCTCTTTCAGCGCGTTGCGGATCAGCGTACGCAGTCTTTGCACATCCGCCTCGGGATGCTGGGCCAGGAATTCGGTCAGCGCATCCGGTTCTTCCAGCATGCGGTCGCGCCAGGCTTCCACCTGATGCAGCCATGCCGTGTGCTGGCGCGAATTGCCGCTCCAGATATCCATCTTGGCCAGGATGGGCTCGGTCTCCACATCGCGCATCAATTTGCCGATGTATTGCAACTGGCGTTTCTGTGCGCCGAACTTGGTGATGCGCTTGTATTCAACCAAAGCATCGAACAGGTTCTCCGGCAGATCCAGTTCGCGCCATTTGTCCTTGGAAAGTTCGGTCAGTTCTTTGCCCAGATCACGCAGGTCGTGCATCTGTTTCTTGATCTTGGTCTTGCTGGGCGGGAGCTCTTCCAGCTCCTCGTCGGGGGTGTTGTGCGGTTTCATCGTGGGTGTCGTTCCAGGTCGGTATGTTGTTATGATAGCGCCCCTGCTGCTTGCCCCCGACTGAAAATTTTATGCGCGCTCCCGTAAACAATACCCGACCGACCCTGGATGACCTGCGCCAACTGGCTGCCGACATCGTCGCTTACGCCCGCAAGAAGGGCGCTTCGGACTGTGTGGCCGAAGTGTCCGAAGGTGACGGGCATGCGGTCAGCGTGCGCCAGGGCGAGATCGAGACCATCGAATACAACCGCGACAAGGGTTTGAGCGTGACTGTGTATCTCGGCCAGCGACGCGGCAATGCCAGCACCTCGGATTTCTCCACACAGGCCGTGCACGACACGGTGGATGCCGCGCTCAACATCGCGCGCTTCACCGCCGAGGACGACTGCGCAGGTCTGCCCGATGTCGACCAGCTGGCTTTCGAATATCAGGACCTTGATCTGTGTCACCCGTGGGGTATCAATGTCGATCAGGCTGTCGAGCTGGCACGTGAATGCGAGCAAGCCGCATTCGCCGCAGACACGCGCATCGTCAATTCCGAAGGTGCCAGCGTCAATGCCAATCAGGGTTGTTTCGTGCAGGCCAACAGTCGCGGTTTCAGCGGCGGTTACGCTTCATCCAGACATAGCGTGAGTTGTTCGGTGATCGCCGGTAAAGGCAGCGGCATGCAGCGCGACTACTGGTATAGCGTGGCGCGCAATGCGGCGCAGATCCTCAAGGTGGAAGAGATCGGGCGCATCGCCGCCGAGCGCACCGTGCGCCGCCTCAAGGCGCGCAGGTTGTCCACCATGCAATGTCCGGTGCTGTTTGAAGCGCCGGTGGCTGCCGGCCTGTTCGGTCATTTCGTGCAGGCGGTGAGCGGCGGTGCGCTGTATCGCAAATCGTCATTCCTGCCGGACCAACTGGGCAAGCCGGTGTTCTCCGATATCGTGCACATCGAGGATGTGCCGGACATCAAGCGCGGTCTGGCCAGCAGTCCGTTCGACAACGAGGGCGTGCGCACGCGTCGACGCACCATCGTCGAAGATGGTGTGCTGCAAGGCTATTTCCTCGGCACCTACAGCGCGCGCAAACTGGGCATGCAAACCACCGGCAACGCAGGCGGCACGCACAATCTGATCATCCGCCCGGGTGACCAGGATTTCGCCGGTCTGCTGCGCACCATGCAGCGCGGGCTGGTGGTGACCGAGTTGCTGGGTCACGGCGTCAATCCGGTGACGGGTGATTACTCGCGCGGGGCGGCGGGCTTTTGGGTGGAGAACGGCGAGATCCAGTATGCGGTGGAAGAGATCACCATCGCGGGCAACCTGAAGGACATGTACCGTGACATCGTCGCCATCGGCAACGATGTGCTGGTGCAGGGTTCGCGCCAGTGCGGTTCGGTGTTGCTCGGGCGCATGTCGATAGCGGGGCAATGAAGAGCATGGAGGGGAATGCAATGAAGAAAGTATTGTTGGGCGTTGTCGTCCTGTTCTGGATGCAATTCGTCAGTGCGGAAGCGCTGTTGCCGGGGCCGGACGATGTGACCATCGAAGTGCGCAGCGGCGACACCCTGGGCGATCTGGCGCGCGCGCAGATGGATATGCCTTCGCGCTGGCGCGACGTGGCGAACTACAACCTGTTGCCCGATCCGAACCTGATCGAGCCCGGTCAGCAATTGCGCGTCAAGCGCGTCTGGTTGAAGTCCCGTTCGGGCAGTTTGAAAGTCGAAGCCGTGACAGGCGAGGCGACGGCGAATGGCAAAGAATTGAAAGCGGGTGACATGATCCCCGCCGGTGCAAGTGTGTTGACCGCGCAAGGCGGAGCCTTGCGCTTGCGCATGCCGGATACTTCGCTGGTGAACATGCTGGAGCGCAGCGAGCTCAAGGTTGAGAAGCTGGAGCAGCGCGCGGATGGCGTGCTCTCGTCGCTGTTGCGACTGGTGACCGGACAGATCGATGCGTTCAAGGTCCAGCATGAAGTCGGCATGGCCGATCTGGCTGTCGCGGGACGCAATGCCACAGTCGGCATACGCGGCACGCACTTCCGTGTGCGACAGGATGGCGTGGTCACTTTTACCGAAGTGGAAGAAGGCGCGGTCGCCTTCGATGCCACGCAGACACCGGTCGTGCTGGCGCTGAATGCGCGCGAGGGTTCGGTGGCCAATGGGCGTGACGCGGCGCAGGTGATTCCGCTGTTGTCCGAGCCGGTCTATCCCGAATTGCCTGTCTCGTTCGATACGCCCTATATCGAGTGGACAATGGGCGAGCAGGCTGGCGCGCAGCGCTTTGTCGGCGAACTGGCGCGAAACGCGGACTTCTCTGACCGACTGGTATCAGTGCGTAGTGACGGCAAGACAATCCGTTTGAACGAACTGCCGAACGGCCGTTACTGGTTGAAGTTGCGCGCGGTGGATAGCAATGGTCTGCAGGGCATGGAGGGCCGGATCAGCTTCGAGGTCAATGTGCCGCCGCGCAAGTTCGCTATGACCAAGGTCTATGTCAGCGGCAAGCAATTGCAACTGCGCTGGGTGGGGCGCAAGCAGAGCGTGAGTTATCAGGTGCAGGTCGCGCCGCGTCAGGATTTCCAGCATCTGCTGCTGGATGCCAAGACGGCGGACAATTGGATCGATATGCCGCGTCCGCAGTCGGGACGCTACTTCCTGCGTGTGCGCCAGATATTCGCCGGCGGGCAGGCCGGTGACTGGGATGTGCCGATGCTGTTCGACGCCCCCTGAGCGGCCGATGCGCCCCAAGGAGACGCCGCCCTGATGGGCGGCGTTTTAGCTTCCGGGCGTGATAAAATGCGCGCCTTTCTTTTTATCCTTTAACTTTGGAAGGCCATCCATGTTCTCGCGCAAAAACACCCTCGCCGCCGTCGATCCCGATCTGTGGGATGCGATCCAGAAAGAAACCGCCCGTCAGGAAGATCACATCGAGCTGATCGCCTCGGAGAACTACACCAGCCCGGCGGTGATGGAAGCGCAGGGCAGTCAGCTGACCAACAAGTACGCCGAAGGTTATCCCGGCAAGCGCTACTACGGCGGTTGCGAGTTCGTGGACGTCGCCGAGCAATTGGCCATCGATCGCGCCAAGTCTTTGTTCGGTGCTGAATACGCCAACGTGCAGCCGCACTCCGGTTCGCAGGCCAACCAGGGTGTGTACGTCTCCGTGCTGAAGCCGGGTGACACCATCCTCGGCATGAGTCTGGCGCATGGCGGTCACTTGACCCACGGCGCGACGGTGAACATCAGCGGCAAGCTGTACAACGCCATCCAGTACGGTCTCAACGACAAGGAAGAGATCGACTACGACCAGGTGCAGGCTTTGGCGACGCAACACAAACCCAAGATGATCGTGGCGGGTGCTTCGGCTTACGCGCTGGTGATCGACTGGAAGCGCTTCCGCGCCATCGCCGACAGCGTCGGTGCCTATCTGTTCGTTGATATGGCGCACTACGCGGGTCTCATCGCGGCGGGTTGCTACCCCAGCCCGGTCGGCATCGCCGACTTCGTCACCACCACCACTCACAAGACTTTGCGCGGCCCGCGCGGCGGTCTGATCCTGGCCAAGGCGGAACATGAGAAGGCATTGAACTCCGCCATCTTCCCGCAACTGCAAGGTGGCCCGCTGATGCACGTGATCGCCGCCAAGGCGGTGGCGTTCAAGGAAGCGGCTAGCAGCGAGTTCAAGGAGTACCAGAAGCAAGTGATCGACAACGCGCGCGTGATGGCCAAAGTGCTGACCGAGCGCGGCGTGCGCATCGTCTCCGGCCGCACCGACAGTCACGTGTTCCTGGTCGATCTGCGTGCCAAGAAACTGACCGGCAAGGCTGCCGAAGAGGCGCTGGGCAAAGCGCACATCACCGTCAACAAGAACGCCATCCCCAACGATCCCGAGAAGCCGTTCGTCACGTCCGGTATCCGTATCGGTTCGCCCGCGATGACCACGCGCGGCTTCAAGGAGCTGGAAGCAGAGAAGCTGGCCAACCTGATCGCCGATGTACTGGATGCGCCGACCGACGAAGCCGTGATCGCGCGCGTGGTGGGCGAGGTGAAGCAGCTGACCACCGCCTTCCCCGTGTACGGTAACTAAATCGTTTTGAGTGCCGGCCTGAACAGACTCACAAACCGGTACTTGAAACCTATCACCCGGTACTTGCAGCGATGAAATGTCCATTCTGTAAGCACGAAGACACCCAAGTGGTGGATACGCGATTGAGCGAAGAAGGCGACAGCATCCGACGTCGCCGTCGTTGCCTGTCGTGCGACAAACGTTTCACCACGCATGAAGTGGTGGAGCTGCGCATGCCGCAGGTGGTCAAGCATAACGGCACGCGTAGTGAGTTCGACGATGAGCGTTTGCGCAACAGTTTCACCCGTGCGCTGCACAAGCGACCGGTGCCGACCGAGTTGGTGGATGCGGCGATCGGGCATGTCACGCAAACGATATTCGCATTCGGTGAGCGTGAGATCCCGTCGCGCCAGATCGGCGAGCTGGTGATGAAAGAGCTGCTGAAGCTGGACAAGGTGGCCTACATCCGCTTCGCCTCGGTGTACAAGAGCTTTCAGGATGTGGACGACTTCACCGACGAGGTGGACGCCATGCGCAAGCCGGTGCGACGGCGCAAGACGGACTGATCATGCACGCGGCCGATAGTCAGTGGATGGCACGGGCGCTGCAACTGGCGGCGCAGGGGTTGAACACGACCTCGCCCAACCCGCGTGTCGGCTGTGTGCTGGTCAAGGGCGATGAAGTTGTCGGTGAAGGTTGGCACAGACGTGCCGGTGAGCCGCATGCTGAAGTGCACGCCTTGCGTGCAGCCGGGGAAAAAGCGCGCGGGGCGACTGCCTATGTCACGCTGGAGCCGTGCAGTCATCACGGGCGTACGCCGCCTTGTGCCGATGCATTGATCGCAGCGGGTGTGGCGCGCGTGGTGTGCGCGATGCAGGATCCCAATCCGCAGGTGGCCGGGCAAGGCATCGCCCGTGTGCGTGCGGCAGGTATCGAAGTCGAATGCGGTCTGATGGAAGCGGCGGCGCATGAACTGAATGTCGGTTTCGTCTCGCGCATGACACGTGGTTCGCCCTGGGTGCGCAGCAAGATCGCCGCCAGCCTGGACGGACGCACCGCGCTGGCGAACGGCGTCAGTCAGTGGATCACCGGCGCGGCGGCCCGGCAGGATGTGCAGCATCTGCGGGCGCGTTCCTGTGCGGTGCTGACCGGCATCGGCACGGTGTTGGCGGACGATCCGCAATTGAACGTGCGTATTGCGACCGAACGCCAACCTTTGCGCGTGGTGCTGGACAGTACGCTGCGCATGCCGCCTGCGGCGCGCATGCTGCAAAGCGGTTCGGTGCTGGTCTGCACGGCATCGCAGGATGCCGGCAAGCGTGCAGCTTTGCAGCAGCGGGGCGCGGAAGTATTGTTGTTGGCCGATGCCTCAGGGCGTGTCGATCTGCAGGCAGTGATGCGCGAACTGGCACGGCGCGGCATCAACGAAGTGTTGGTGGAAGCGGGGCGCGAACTGAACGGCGCATTGCTGCAAGCTGGCCTGGTGGATGAGCTGGTGCTGTATCTGGCGCCGCAGCTACTGGGCGACGCCGCACGCGGCATGGCAGACTTGGGCGAGTTGTTGCGTCTGGAGCAGCGCGTGGAGCTGGCTTGGCGCGACGTGCGCCGGGTGGGTGAGGATCTACGAATCACAGCGGAGGTGAAACATGTTTAGTGGAATCATTGCAGACGCCGGCATGATCAAGAAGGTGGCCGATCGCGAAGGCGGTCTGCGCCTGACCGTGGCGACCGAAGTGTTGGGCATGGACGATGTGGCACTGGGCGACAGCATCGCGGTGAACGGTGTGTGTCTGACCGTGATCGCGGTGGATGGCAACGACTTCACCGTCGATGTCTCGCGAGAGACGCTGGATTGCACCACCGGGCTGGAGCAGCAAGGCGGGCACGTCAATCTGGAAAAGGCGATGCGCCTGTCAGACCGCATCGGCGGTCACTTGGTTAGCGGCCATGTGGACGGCGTGGGTGAGGTGGCGGCGTTCAATGATATCGGCGAAAGCTGGCGTTTGGTGGTGCGTGCACCGCAGGCACTGTCCAAGTACATCGCGGTGAAGGGCTCGATCACCATCAACGGTGTGAGCCTGACGGTGAACCATGTCGCGGGCAACGAGTTCGAGGTGAACCTGATCCCGCACACGCTGGAAGTGACGACACTGAATGAATTGGAAAAAGGTAAGCGCGTGAATCTGGAGATCGACCTGATCGCGCGCTATGTGGAACGCATGATGCAGGCAGAGAAAGAACAGAACACATGACAGACGTTGCACCGATCCACGAGATCATCGAAGAGATACGCGCCGGCCGCATGGTCGTGCTGGTGGACGAGGAAGACCGCGAGAACGAGGGCGATCTGGTATTCGCCGCCGAGTTCGCCACACCGGAGATGGTCAACTTCATGGCCAAGCATGGGCGAGGCCTGATCTGCCTCACGCTGACCCAGCAGCATTGCAAGCAGCTCGACCTGCCGCTGATGGTGCGCGAGAACGGTCTGCCGCTGGCGACCAATTTCACGCTCAGCATCGAAGCGGCGACCGGTGTCACCACCGGCATCTCCGCTGCCGACCGCGCACGCACCATCCTCGCCGCAGCGAACAAGGAAGCCAAGCCGCAAGACATCGTGCAGCCCGGCCACATTTTTCCGCTGATGGCGCGCGACGGTGGTGTGCTGGTGCGTGCCGGTCACACCGAGGCTGGCTGTGACCTGGCGCAACTGGCCGGGTTGACACCCGCCTCGGTGATCTGCGAGATCCTCAAGGAAGACGGCGAGATGGCGCGCCTGCCAGACCTGATACCGTTCGCCCAGCAGCACGGCCTGAAGATCGGCACCATCGCCGACCTGATCGAATACCGTGCGCACAACGAGACATTGGTCGATCGTGTGGGCAAGCGTACCGTGCAGACCGCGTATGGCGAGTTCGAGCTGTATGCCTATACAGACAAGAGTACGCAGCGCACGCATCTGGCTTTGGCCAAAGGCGACATCCAGCCCGAGTTCGAGACGCTGGTGCGTGTGCACGAGCCGCTGTCGGTGATGGACTTCATGGAGCAGACCAGCTACGAGAAGAGCACCAGCGTGCACGAGGCGCTGAAAAAGATCAGTCAGGCTTCCAGCGGCGTGCTGGTGTTGATGCATCAGGATGAGACCTCGCAGACGCTGCTGAACCGGGCGCTGGAGAACCATGCGGAACATCCGGCCAGCAAGTGGGACCCGAAGAGTTATGGCATCGGCGCGCAGATCCTGCGCGACATCGGTGTGGGCAAGATGTGTTTGATCGGCACGGCACGCAAGATGCCGAGCATGGCGGGCTTCGGCCTTGAGATCGTGGGTTATTGTTCTTCCAAGGATACAAAATGAAAGAGATAAAAAAGAATCTGGACGGTACGGGGATGCGCATCGGCATCGTGCAGAGCCGTTTCAATGATGTCGTATGCGACGGTTTGCTGGCTGCCTGTCATGCGCAACTGCTCAAGAGCGGTGTGGCAGACGACGACATCGTGCTGGCCACCGTGCCGGGCGCGCTGGAGATACCGCTGGTGCTGTGGCAGATGGCCGAGAGCCATGACTACGATGCGCTGATCGCGCTGGGCGCGGTGATCCGCGGCGACACCTATCACTTCGAGATCGTATCAAACGAATCCGCGCGCGGCGTGGGCGAAGTGCAATTGGCGACCGGCATGCCCATCGCCAATGCCATCCTCACCACCGATACCGATGAGCAGGCCGAAGTGCGCATGAGCGTGAAAGGTGCGGAAGCCGCACTGGTCGCCATTGAGATGGTCAATCTGGCACGGGAACTGGCATGACCGACACCAAGAAGGTCGCCGTCAGCCCGCGCCACCGCGCGCGTGAACTGGCGCTGCAGGGCATCTACGAATGGAAGATCTCCGGCAGCAGCGCGACACAGATAGGCCGCAGCACCGGTGACGACAAGAGTCTGGGACGCTACGACAGCGAGCTGTACCAGCAACTGTTGCGCGGCGCCATCGCTCAGCATGAAGCGCTGGATGAGCAGATCACCCCCCAGCTTGATCGCGCGCTGGCGGAGTTGAGCCCGGTTGAATATTCGGTGTTGCTGCTCGGCGCTTACGAATTGTTCCATCAGCCTGAAGTGCCTTATCGCGTGGTCATCAACGAAGCCGTCGAGCTGGCCAAGACCTTTGGCGGCAGCGACGGCCACAAGTTCGTCAATGGCGTGCTGGACAAGCTGGCGGCGCAGGCGCGAGCGATCGAAGTCTCGGCCAAGTAAGGGCAAGCCGTCCTGATGTCAGAATTCGATCTCATCAGGCGTTACTTCACGCGCCCCACCCCCAACACGAATCTGGGCGTGGGCGACGATGCAGCACTGATGACTGTCAGCCCGGGCATGGAGTTGGCAGTCTCCACCGACATGCTGGTCGGTGGCACCCATTTCTATCTCGATACCGATCCCCGGCAACTGGGCCACAAGACGCTGGCGGTGAATCTGTCCGATCTGGCGGCGATGGGCGCGCAACCGCGCTGGGCGACGCTGTCCTTGTCGTTGCCGCAGGCGCACGACGACTGGTTGCTGGCATTCAGCGAGGGCTTCTTCGCGCTGGCCGATGCGCACGGTGTGGAGCTGGTCGGTGGCGACACCACGCGCGGCCCGCTCAATCTGAGCGTGACCATCATGGGCGAAGTGCCGCAGGGGCAAGCGCTGCGCCGCAGTGGCGCTCAGGTCGGTGACGATATCTGGGTGTCGGGGGTATTGGGTGAAGCCGCGTTGGGATTGGCGCAGTTGCAGGATCGGGTGCAGCTGCCCGAGGGGGCGCGCCAGACCTGTCTCGCCGCCTTGCAGCAGCCGCAACCGCGTGTGGAGCTGGGGCTGGCCCTGCGCGGTCTCGCACATAGCGCCATCGATATATCGGACGGCCTGCTGGCTGATCTGAAACACATCCTGGATAGTTCGGATGTGGCGGCCGAAGTGCGCTACGACCGTTTGCCGAAATGCGCTTATTTCGCCACTTCAGGCGCAGGCATGGACATGCTGGCACAGGATTGCGTGCTCTCCGGCGGCGATGGCTACGAGTTGTGCTTCACCGCACCGCTTGCGCGGCGTGTAGAGATCATGGCGCTGGCCGATCCGCTGCACCTGCCGCTGACGCGTATCGGCCAGATCGTTTCCGGGCAGGGCTGCAAATTGCGCGCGGCAGACGGCAGTGTGATCAGGATCGAGAAGGAGGGCTATGACCACTTCGCATGAAGTATTGAAGGTCAAGCCGAACTGGCGCTTCCTGTTCAGCCATCCCGCCCACATGCTTGCATTCGGGCTGGGGCTGGGGCTGGTGCCGCGCTCGCCCGGCACCGCCGGCACCTTGCTGGCATTCCCGTTCTTCTGGTACATGTCGCCGCGCCTGTCCGACGCCATGTTTATCTTCGTGCTGATCTGGATGTACGTCATCGGTGTGTGGGTGTGCGACATCACCGGCAAGGCACTGGGCGAGGCCGATTTCGGCGGCATCGTGTGGGACGAAGTGGTGGCCTTCCTGCTGGTGCTGTTCTTCACACCTGACGGTCTGATCTGGCAGTTACTGGCATTCTCTTTGTTCCGTTTCTTCGACATCGTCAAACCGCAACCCATCCGCTATTACGACAGCCACTGGCATGGCGGTCTCGGGGTCATGTTCGACGACCTGCTGGCGGCGGGCTACACGCTGCTCTGCCTGGCTTTCCTTAAAAGCATCCTGCTATGAAGTGGTGGTGCGTTCTATTGTGTTGCCTGACTTGGGCGGCGCAGGCGGAAACGTTCGAAGCGTATGTGATCGCCGTGATCGACGGCGATACCGTGCTGGCGTTGCGCGACAAGCAGAAGATCAAACTGCGGCTGGCCGATATCGATGCACCCGAGAAGGCGCAACCGTTCGGTCCTGAATCCCTGAATTATTTGAAGTCCCGCGTGATCAAAAAAGTGGTGCAGGTGGAGAGTAGAGCCGTCGACCAATACGGTCGCACCATCGCCACACTCACTTTGAGCGGAATCAACTTGAATCGTGAGCAAGTGCGTCAAGGGCTGGCATGGGAATATTCCTTCCATCACGCCGACAATGAGTTCATCGAATTGCAACACGAAGCGCAACAGGCGCGGCGCGGCCTGTGGACGCAAACCAGTCCGCAAGCGCCGTGGGAATGGCGCAAGCAACATCCCTTGTACTACCGACAGCATGCGACAACGAACACCCCGTCGGTCTTTGAACCCTATGATTTGACTTGCGGTAAGAAGAGGCGCTGCGCGCAAATGTCTGCCTGCGACGAAGCGCACTTCTACCTGACGCGCTGCGGCGAGACTTCGCTGGATACGGATGGTGACGGCATCCCGTGTCCGAAATTGTGCGTGGAGCAGCGATGAAACCACTGTCCGCCATCGCCCAGCGCCGCCTCGCGCGCATCCAGCAACTCACCAGCATCGAATATCCGGCCGACCTGCCGGTGGTGGCGCGGCGCGAAGAACTGGCGCAGGCCATAGAAAAGCATCAGGTCATCATCGTGTGCGGAGAGACCGGCTCCGGCAAGACCACGCAGTTGCCCAAGATATGTTTGAGTATCGGGCGCGGTGTGCATGGCGTCATCGGTCACACGCAACCCAGGCGAGTGGCGGCACGTTCGGTGGCCGCGCGCATCGCGCAGGAATTGAAGAGCGAACTGGGCGGGCTGGTCGGTTACAAGGTGCGCTTCAACGACAAGGTGTCGCCCGATTCTGCCATCAAGCTGATGACCGACGGCATCCTGCTGGCCGAGATCCACAGCGACCCGCTGCTCAAGCAATACGACACGCTCATCATCGACGAAGCGCACGAGCGCTCGCTCAACATCGACTTCCTGCTCGGCTACTTCAAGCAGTTATTGCGCAAGCGGCCAGACCTGAAACTCATCATCACCTCGGCCACGCTGGACGCGGAGCGTTTCTCGAAACATTTTTCGGGCGCGCCGGTGTTTCAGGTCTCTGGTCGCACCTACCCGGTCGAAGTGCGCTACCGACCGCCGCAAAAAGATGAGGAAGGCGAGATGCAGGATGTGCCGCAGGCTATCTGCAGCGCACTCGATGAACTTTCCATCGGCGGACTGCGCGGTGACGTGCTGGTGTTCCTACCCGGCGAGCGCGAGATACGCGAAGCCGCCGAGGCATTGCGCAAGCATCAGCACAAAGGCATAGAGATATTGCCGCTGTTCTCCCGCTTGTCGATAGCAGAACAGGATCGCGTGTTCAAAGTCGGTAATCAGCGCCGCGTGGTGCTGGCCACCAATGTGGCGGAGACCTCGCTCACTGTGCCCAACATCGGTTATGTGATCGACACCGGTGTGGCGCGCATCAACCGCTACAGCATCCGCCAGAAGGTGGAGCAGTTGCATATCGAGAAGATCGCGCGCTCGGCCGCCAATCAGCGCGCCGGTCGTTGCGGTCGTGTGATGAGCGGCATCTGCATTCGCTTGTATGACGAAGAGGAGTTCGCGCAACGACCCGAGTTCAGTGATCCGGAGATATTCCGCGTCTCATTGGCGACCGTCATCCTGCGCATGAGCGCGCTGGGGCTGGGAGATGTCGCGGAGTTTCCCTTCATCGAGCCGCCCGGTTCGCGCGCCATCGCCGACGGTTATCAGTTGCTGCACGAACTGAACGCCATCGACGAACAACGCCAGCTGACCAAGCTCGGCCACGAACTGGCCAAGCTACCGCTCGATCCCAAGATCGCGCGCCTGTTGCTGGCCGGCAAGCAATACCAGTGTCTGACCGAGATCATCATCATCGCAAGCGCCTTGTCGCTGCAAGACCCGCGCGACCGCCCGGCGGAGCGGCGCGAGGCGGCCGATGCCGCGCACCAGCGCTTCAACGACGAGCGTTCAGACTTCCTCGCCTATCTCAAGTTATGGGACTGGTTCAAGAAGGGCGTGCAGCACAAGAAGAGCAACAAGTTGTGGGCGAACGAATGCCGCAGTCATTTCTTGTCGCCGCTGCGTCTGCGCGAATGGCACGAGTTGCACCAGCAACTGCATGCGCAGATGGCCGAGATGAACATGCGCTTCAACGAGCAGCCCGCCAGCTATGAGCAGATACACAAGGCGCTGCTCACCGGTCTGATCGGCAACATCGGCACGCGCGCGGTGAACGAGCCGCACTACCTCGGCGCGCGCGAGACAAAGTTCTTCATCGCGCCCAACTCGGTGCTGGCGAAGAAAGGCGCGAAGTGGGTGCTGGCGGCGGAGCTGATGGAGACCACGCGCCTGTACGCGCGCTGCGTGGCGCGCATCGAACCGCAATGGCTGGAGGAGGTCGGCGACCACCTGTTGAAGCGCAGCTACTTCGATCCGCACTGGGAGAAGAAAGCGGCGCAGGTGGCAGCATGGGAACGCAGCACGCTGTTTGGCTTGCTCATCAATCCGAAGAAGCGCGTGCATTACGGCCCGATGGATCCACAGGAATCGCGTGCGGTGTTCATCCGTACCGCGCTGGTGGAAGGCGAGTTCAACACGCAGGCGCCGTTCTTCGCGCACAACCAGAAACTCATCGCCGACATCGAAGCGCTGGAACACAAATCGCGCCGTCCCGACGTGCTGGTGGACGACGAACTGATCTTCGCTTTCTACGATGCACGCATCCCGGCCGGGATGCATAACGGTGCGGATTTCGAGAAGTGGCGCAAGGAAGTCGAGCGCGAGAATCCGAAACTGCTGTACCTGAAGAAGGACGACCTGATGCGGCACGAGGCGGCGGGTATCACCACCGAGCACTTTCCGCCGCAGTTGTTGATGAACAACGTGAGCTATGCGCTGGCCTACAACTTCGCGCCCGGCAAAAACGACGACGGCGTCACGCTGACCGTGCCGCAGGCGCTCATCAACCAGGTGCAGCCCGCGCGCTGCGAATGGCTGGTGCCGGGCATATTGGCGGAGAAGGTGGCGCAACTACTGAAGTCGCTGCCGCAGAAACTGCGCCGTCATTGCGTGCCGGTGCCGGAATTCGCCGCCGCCTTCTGTGTCGCAGTGAAGCCTGGCGACGTCTCTCTGTTGCAGGCCATCGCGAAATACATGCGCGAGCAGAAACAGGTCGACGTGCCGCTGGATGCCTTCCGCTTGGAACAACTGCCGCCGCATCTGCTGATGAACTTCCGTGTGATCGACGAACATGGTCGGCAACTCGGCATGGGGCGCAACTTCCTGCAGTTGCGAGGGGAATGGGCACCCAAGGTGACGCTGGCCGCCAGCGCGCCGTTGAAGCAGGCGCAAGCCGCAGTCACAGCCACCAAGGAACGCTATACATCATGGACCTTCGGCGATTTCGCAGAGACCACCCAAGTCCCCCGCGCCGGTCAACAGGTGACGGTGTTCAACGCGCTGCACGACGAGGGCGATGCGGTGACGCTGCAAGCCTTCGATACCGCGGACGAAGCGCAGGCCGTGCACCGCGCCGGATTGCGCCGCTTGTTCATGCTGGCGCTCAAAGAGCAGGTGAAGTTCCTGGAGAAGAACCTGCCCGACCTGCAGAAGATGGCGATGCTGTTCCTGCCCTTCGGCAGCCAGGAGGACTTGCAGCAGCAGATCCTCAGCGTCACCTTCGACCGTTGCTGTCTGAATGATCCATTGCCGGATAGCGAGAAGACCTTCAACGCGCGCTGCAAGGATGCCAAGTCGCGCCTCAATCTGGTGGGGCAGGAGATCGCGCGTCTGGTCGGCACGGTGCTCACCGAACATCAGGCGCTGCAGAAAGCCCTGCCCGGCTTCAAGGCGCACGGCCAAGCGCAGCAGGATATCCGCCAGCAACTGGAGAGCCTGCTCGGCAAAGGCTGGATCGCCCGCACCCCTTACGAGCGCATGCAGCATATGCCGCGCTATCTGAAGGGTATCAACGTGCGGCTGGAGAAGCTGCGCGGCAACCCCGCGCGCGACGCGACGAATCTGGCACAGTTGCTGCCCTTGCAGCAGCAATGGCAACGCCGCCTGCAAGCCCAGCAAGGCACGCGCGACGAACGACTGGAAGACTTTGGCTGGATGATGCAGGAACTGCGAGTGTCGCTGTTCGCGCAGGAACTGAAGACGCCGGTGATCGTGTCGGCGAAGCGGCTGGAGAAGGTGCTGGCGTCTATGAACGGGTAGAATGTGCGCCGGATAATGGTGCCGGAAAGTCTGAAGATGTCGAACAAGAAAGTGGATGTGTTGCTGGTCGGGGCGGGCGTGATGAGCGCGACGCTGGGAAAGTTGCTGGCGCAACTCGATCCCTCGCTCAAGATCATGATGGTGGAGCGCCTGTCCAAGGTGGCGAGCGAGAGTTCGCACGGGTTGAACAATGCGGGCACCGGGCACGCCGGCTATTGCGAGCTGAACTACACGCCGCAGCAGGCAGACGGCAGCGTCAGCATCAAGCGCGCGCTGGAGATCAACGCGGCGTATGAGGTGTCGTTGCAGTTTTGGTCTTATCTGGTCGATCAGGGCTTGCTGCCGACGCCGGAGAAGTTCATCAATCCCGTGTATCACCAGAGTTTCGTGCGCGGCAAGGCGGACGTCGAATTCCTGCGCACGCGCTATGCGGCGCTGCACACACATCACCTGTTCGAGGAGATGGAGTTCAGCGACGATCCGGCGGTGTTGCGCGAGTGGATGCCGCTGGTGATGCAGGGGCGCGACGGCAAGGAGCCGGTGGCGGCGACGCAGGTGAAGCACGGCACCGATGTGGATTTTGGCTTTCTCACCCGCAAGCTGGTGAGAGCGCTGCTCAAGCTGCCCAATTTCGAACTGAAACTGAACAACACCATCACCGGCCTCAAGCAACACGACGACGGGCGCTGGCATGTGCGCGTGAAGGATACGCACGACGACAAGACGCGCACCATCGACGCGGGCTTCGTGTTCCTCGGCGCGGGTGGCGGCGCACTGCCGCTGTTGCAGAAGTCCGGCATCCCGGAAGCGAAGGGTTACGGCGGTTTCCCGGTCAGCGGCCAGTGGCTGATCTGCCACGATCCGAAGATCGTGCGCCAGCATACGACCAAGGTGTACGGCAAGGCGGCGGTGGGCGCGCCGCCGATGTCGGTGCCGCATCTGGATGCGCGCATCCTGGGCGGTGAATCGGTGCTGCTGTTCGGGCCGTTCGCCAGCATTACCACCAAGTTCCTCAAGGAAGGTTCGATCTTCGACCTGTTCGGTTCGCTCAAGTCGGGCAACTTCAGACCCATGCTGTCGGTGGCGCGCGACAACCTGCCATTGATGCGCTACCTGATCGGCGAGGCGATGAAGTCGCACAAGGATCGTGTCGGTGCGCTGCGCGATTTCTTCGGTAATGCGCGCGAGAACGGCTGGGAGCTGGCCTCGGCCGGTCAGCGCGTGCAGATCATCAAGGACTGCGACAAGAAAGGCGGCAAGCTGGAGTTCGGCACCGAGATCGTGACTGCGCAGGACGGCACGCTGGCCACGCTGCTGGGTGCTTCACCCGGCGCATCGACCTCGGTGCAGGCGATGATCGAGGTGATCGAGCGCTGTTTCAAACCGCGCATGAAGAGCGCAGAATGGCAGCGCAAGATGCGGGAGATGATCCCGTCTTACGGTTCATCGCTGGATGACGATGTGCCGTTGTTGCATGCGGTTCGCAAGCGCACGCTGGAGACTTTGCGGCTGGAGCGCAAGGGGTAAGTACGGCGGGGGTGTGCGAAGTACCCGTTGAGGGGAGTCAGAATAGCGAGGGCAGTATGGACAAGCAGATACGCGAAGCCGCATTGAAATACCATCGCCAATCCCCGGCGGGCAAGATCACCGTGCAGCCGAGCAAGCCCTTGCATACGGCGCGCGATCTGGCGCTGGCCTATTCACCCGGCGTCGCGGCGGCCTGTGATGAGATCGTGCGCGACCCCTCTGAAGTGCGCAACCTCACCGCACGCGGCAATCTGGTCGCCGTCATCAGCAACGGCACGGCGGTGCTGGGGCTGGGCAACATCGGCCCGCTGGCGTCCAAGCCGGTGATGGAAGGCAAGGGCGTGCTGTTCAAGAAGTTCGCCGGTATCGATGTATTCGACATCGAGATAGCCGAGAACGACCCGGACAAACTGGTCGACATCATCGCCGCGCTGGAGCCCACCTTCGGCGGCATCAACCTGGAAGATATCAAAGCCCCCGAGTGTTTCTACATCGAGCGCAAGCTGCGCGAGCGCATGAAAATTCCCGTGTTCCACGACGACCAGCACGGTACGGCCATCATCGTCGGCGCGGCATTGTTGAATGGTCTGCGTGTGGTCGGCAAGAACATCGGGGACATCAAACTGGTGGCGAGCGGTGCGGGTGCGGCGGCATTGGCTTGTCTGGACATGCTGGTGAGCCTGGGCGTGAAGATGGAGAACATCGTCGTCACCGACATCAAGGGCGTGGTGTACACGGGGCGTGCCGAGGAGATGGACGACAACAAGGCGCGCTATGCGCGCGACATCCCGCAGCGCAAACTGGCGGATGTGATCGCGGGGGCGGATGTGTTCCTCGGTCTGTCGGCGGGCGGCGTGTTGAAACCGGAGATGGTGCAGCAGATGGCGGCGAGGCCGCTGATCTTCGCGCTGGCCAATCCGAATCCCGAGATATTGCCCGCGCTGGCGCTGGAGGCGCGCCCGGATGCGATCCTGGCGACAGGCCGCTCCGACTATCCGAACCAGGTCAACAACGTACTGTGTTTCCCCTACATCTTTCGCGGTGCGCTGGATGTGGGCGCGACCGCCATCAATGAAGAGATGAAGCAGGCGGCAGTACGCGCCATCGCCGAACTGGCACGGGCCGAGCAGTCGGATGAGGTGGCTGCGGTGTATGGCGACGAGAGTCTGAGCTTCGGCGAGCAGTACCTGATCCCCAAGCCCTTCGATCCGCGTCTGATCTACAAGGTCGCGCCGGCGGTGGCACAGGCGGCGATGGATAGTGGGGTGGCGACGCGACCGATACCTGATATGTCGGCCTACATCGAACACTTATCCAGCTTCGTCTATCACTCGACGATGTTGATGAAGCCGGTGTTCGATCTGGCGAAGAAGACAAAACATCGTCTGGTCTATGCGGAGGGCGAGGACGAGCGTGTACTGCATGCGGTACAGACCGTGGTGGACGAGGGATTAGCACTGCCGATACTGGTGGGTCGGCCGGATGTGATCGCGAAGCGCATCGAACGGCTGGGTTTGCGCATCCGTGCCGGTCAGGATTTCGAGCTGGTCGATCCGAACGATGATCCGCGCTACCGCGACTACTGGATGGAATACCACCGCCTGTGTGCGCGCAGCGGGGTGACGCCCGAGGTCGCCAAGCGCGAGATGCACAGGCGCAGCACGCTGATCGCGGCGATGCTGGTGCACATGGGTGCGGCCGATGCGATGCTGTGCGGCACGGTGGACCAACCGCTCTATCACCTGCGTTTCATCGACGAGGTGATCGGCCATCGTCCCGGCAGCAGTGTGTACGGCGCGATGAACATCCTGTTGCTGTCCAAACACACATTGTTCATCTGCGATACGCATGTGAACCTCGATCCGACTGCCGAGCAGCTGGCCGAGTTGACCATGCTGGCGGCTGAAGAGGTGCGTTACTTCGGCCTGACGCCGAAAGTCGCGCTGTTGTCGCATTCCAACTTCGGTAGCCATGACGACGCATCGGCGCGCAAGATGGCGCGTACCCGGACTTTGCTGTCGCAGATGGCGCCGGAGCTGGAAGTGGAGGGCGAGATGCATGGCGACGCGGCGCTGTCGGAAAGCATGCGCGAGCAGTTGTTCCCGGACGTGCAATTGAAAGGTCAGGCCAATCTGTTGGTGATGCCCAATCTGGATGCGGCCAATATCGCCTACAATCTGCTCAAGATGACTGCGGGCGATGGCATCACCATCGGCGGCATCTTGTTGGGTGCGGACAAGTCCGCGCATATATTGACCGCGACCGCGACGGTGCGGCGTATCGTGAACATGAGTGCGCTGGCTGTCGCCGGCGTGAAAACCAGGAGTGCATGATGAACAAGCAGGAAGAAGAGTTGTTGAGCAATGAGATCGAGATGTTGATGGCGGAACGTGCGCGCCTGCTCAAAGTGGTGGGTGCGGCGGCGGTGCTGGTGGCGAATGCCGACGCGATGCGTTTGCAGCCGCAGGCTGTGGATGCCGCCGAGGTGTTGTCCGAGATGCTCAACGCGCTCCCCGAGGAGACTTTGCAGGATGCACTGGAATCCGTGAAGGCTCATTCGGCAGCTTGAAACTATGCAAAAGGAGAAGATCGGACTGATTCTCACCGGCGGTGGTGCACGTGCGGCTTATCAGGTCGGCGTTCTGAAAGCCGTCGCCGAGTTCCTGCCTTACCGGGCAAAGATCCCCTTCAAAGTGATCAGCGGCACTTCGGCCGGCGCGCTCAACGCAATCACGCTGGCGGTGAACGCGCGCCATTTCCGCAAGGGGGTGCGCTATCTGCTGAACATATGGACCAATGCGCACGTGACCGACATCTACCGTGCTGATGCGCTCGGCGTCCTGAGTAACAGTCTGCGCTGGGTGTTCGGCCTGCTGCTGAGCATGCTGGGCAGCAACCGGCTCAATCAGGTCTCGTTGCTGGACAACAGCCCTTTGCGTACCTTCCTGGAGCGTGCTCTGCCATGCGAATTGATCCAGCGCCATATCGATGACGGGCTGGTGCATGCGGTGAGTGTCACCGCCTCGGGCTATGGTACCGGCCATTCGGTGACGTTCTATCAGGGCGCGCCGGATATCCAGCCATGGAAACGCACCCGCCGCGTCGGAGTGCCGACCCAACTCGACATCCAGCATATGTTGGCTTCGTCCGCCATCCCGTTCATGTTCCCGGCCGTGCACGTGAACCGAGAGTTCTTCGGCGACGGTTCGATGCGGCAGATCGCGCCTATCAGTTCCGCGCTGCATCTGGGCGCGGAGCGCGTGCTGGTGGTCGGAGTCGGCCATAGCGCGACCGAGGATTTCGAGAAGCGGCCCAAGATCGAGCATTACCCCGCGCTGGCGGAGATCGCCGGCCATGCACTTGACAGCATCTTCATCGACGGACTGGAAGTCGATCTGGAGCGCCTGCAACGTATCAACCGGACGCTGACAGCCATTCCCGAGGAGATGCACCGCAGTCTGGACTTGCGCCGTGTCGAGGCGTTGGTCATCTCGCCCAGCCAGCCGCTGGAGAAGATCGCCGAGCGCTATATCCACAACTTGCCATGGACGATCCGTTTGCTGTTGCGCTTGGCCGGTGTGATGCGCGGCAGCGGTGCGAATCTGGTGAGTTATCTGCTGTTCGACAAACACTATTGCCGCGCGTTGATCGATCTCGGCTATCAGGATGCGCTCAAGCGCCGCGAAGAGATCGTCGCCTTTCTGGAGCAGGGCGGCGAACCGCCGTGCCGCGATCTGGCGCAATGAGCATCACAGCGGCCATTCCCCCGAAGACGCTGACCTTCACTTTGCTGCGCTTGCTGGCAGACGGTGAGTTCCATTCCGGCGAGGATATGGCCCGGCAGTTGGGGATGTCGCGCGCCAGCGTGCACAACGCGCTGCATGACGTGGCGCAATACGGCGTTCTGTTGCACAGTGTGCGCGGGCGCGGCTATCGGCTGTCCCATCCGTTGTGCTGGCTGGACAAGGACCGGATCCTTGCCGAAGTCGGGGATGTGCGCGCGGCGCTGGATCTGCAGATACTCGAATGCGCGACTTCCAGCAATGCCTTGTTGTTGCAGGCTGCGTCGCAGGGCGCCGCCAGCGGTCGTGTGGTGGCGGTGGAATGGCAGAGCGCCGGACGCGGGCGCTTGGGGCGTACTTGGCATGCCGGTCTGGGCGAGGCGCTCACTTTCTCACTGCTATGGCGTTTTGAATGCGGCTTGGCGGCGCTGTCGGGGTTGAGTCTGGCAGTGGGTGTCGCCATGATGCGTGCCTTGCGGGAACTGGGCGTTGAAGACGCCGGCCTGAAGTGGCCGAATGATGTGATGCTGCCATCGGGAAAGCTGGCCGGTATCCTGCTGGAAGCGCAGGGCGACATGCTGGGGCCCAGTGCGGTGGTGATCGGTATCGGACTGAATCTGACCGCACCGGCGGAAGCGAACAAGATCGGGCAGGCGGCGGGCGACTTGTCGGCCTGCGGTGTCGAGCTCAGTCAGCGCAACAAGGTGTTGGCTGTATTGCTCAAACATCTGGTGCCCGTGCTGCGCGAGTTCTCCGCGCATGGCTTCACTGCGATGTATAAGGAATGGGAACGCGCCCATATACATGCCAACCGTCCTGTCGAGATGCTGATGCCGGATGGCAAGCGTATCGAAGGCGTCGCGCTGGGTGTGACGGATGAAGGGGCATTGCGCGTTGAAACGGCAGAGGGTTTGCGCGAATTCCATTCTGGCGAAGTCAGTCTGAGGGGGAGATAGGATGCTGTTGCTGGATATCGGGAACAGTCGTTGCAAATGGGCGCTGGTGGAGAACGGCGTCTGGCTGCGCCAGGGCGTGCTGGAGAATCGCGATCTGGCACAGCTGCCGGCGCTGGTGGGCGATCTGCCGGTGCGTTCTCGCATACTGGTGTCCAATGTGGCGGGCGATGCGGTCGAGGCCAATTTGCGCGAATTCTTCGCAGCTATGCAGTGTGAGCCGACACTCATCCGCGCCGAGGCTGAACGCTGCGGCGTGCGCAACGCATATCGCGCGCCGCAACAACTCGGCAGTGATCGCTGGGCGGCGTTGGTCGCGGCACGTCACCGAGTGGCCGGTGCCTGTCTGGTGGTCAATTGCGGCACGGCGACCACGGTCGATGCGCTCTCGGCGCAGGGCGAGTTCCTGGGTGGATTGATATTGCCGGGGCTGTCTCTGATGTTGAGCAGTCTGAGCGCCAACACAGCGCAGCTGGCCGATCAGGCAGGTGACTTGCAGGACTTCCCTCGCGACACCGCCGCTGCCATGCTGAGCGGAGCGGTGCGGGCGACGCAGGGGGCGATCCTGCATCAGTACGGTCTGCTGCAACAGCGTGAGGGCAGCGTGCGCTGTCTGCTGAGTGGTGGTGCGGCTGGCGAAGTGATGCATGGCTGGTCCGTGCCTTGCGAGCATGACGCGCATGTGGTGTTGCACGGGCTACAGATATTGGGAGAAGACGAAGCATGAGCAAGAAATGGGTATGGGGGCTGTTGTTGGTCAATGCACTGTTGTTTGCGTGGATGCGCTGGGGCGGGATGCTGATGGCCGATCCGGATGTATTGGCAGCGCAGGCACCGTTGCACGCGGACAAGATCATCCTGTTGAAAGAGGCGGCAGCGGCGAAAGCCGAACCCTTGCCTCCGGTCGCGGTGTCAGAGTCCGCTGTGGCATCGGCGGTGGAAGCGGCAGAACCTGCTCCCGCCCCGCGTTTGAGTGATGCACTGGCGAATCCGCCGCAGATCAAGCAGTGCCTGTTCTGGGGGGAATTCTCCGGCAGAGGTCTTGCAGATGCGCAGCAGAAACTGTCTGCACTGGAACTGGGGGCGCGCCTGCAGACGCGCAGCATCGAGCATGCGAGCGGGTACTGGGTCTATATGTCACCACTGAAGAATCAGGCCGAGGTGCAGAAAAAGATCGGGCAACTGAAGAATCTGGGCGTGAACGATTATTTCGTTGTGCAGGAAGCAGGCGAATGGCAGCGTGCTATCTCACTGGGTGTGTTTCGCACAGAACGTGCTGCCGAGAACTATCTGTCCAGCCTGCGCAAACAGGGCGTTCGCACCGCCAAGGTGGGGGAGCGCAAGAGCAAACTCCGGTTCACACAGTTCGTGATTGCGGATGCCGAGCCGGAGATCGAATCGAAAGTGCGCGGTTTTCAGAAAGAATTCCCGGACAGCGAGCTGAAAATGTCAGACTGTAATTGACAGGGAGCGACTAAATCAGCAAAATGCCGCCCTCTTTTTGGCAACGCAACGATCGATGCCCGAAAAGTTGACGGTGATATAGCTCAGTTGGTTAGAGCACAGCACTCATAATGCTGGGGTCGGTGGTTCAAGTCCACCTATCACCACCAAATAAAAAAAACTCCAGCCGAAGCTGGAGTTTTTCATTTGTACCGACTGTAAAGTCGATTACTCGGAATCAGAGAACAGTTGCTTCAGCATCCACAGTGAGAAGCCGACTGCCAGGATTGCGGTGCCGACGGAAGCGAGATCTGCGACGAAAGACATATTTACCCCTCCTATTGAAGTTGAACATACCAACAAAAACTACGGGGGTAATGCTAGCACAAACTATGAGTGGCACAAATGCTTTGTGCATAGGGATACCAGCCCGGCGTGTTTGAACGCAGGCAGGTTATGGGTAACCCTGTGATTTTTTGGACCGGGCGGGAGAGCCCGGTCAAAGCTGGAGCTGCTTACTCTTTTGCGAGCAGTTGCATCACCATCCAGATGGAGAATCCAACGGAGAAGATTGCGACGCCGATGGATGCGAAATCTGCGATGAACGACATATTGTTATTCCTTTCCCTGAATAATAATGCTGGCTGCCGTACGAAACATTCGTATGGCTCGAAGCCGCAGCGATTATATTAGTGAAATAGTCGGGAATGGCCTCTGTTTGAAAAGGCTGTTTGCTTGAAGGTTATTGCGGCATCGGATGTCGCAAGAAGGTGAGAGATTTTGAAGAAACTGTTTATCAAGACCTATGGCTGCCAGATGAACGAGTATGACTCGGACAAGATGGCAGATGTGATGCTGGCGGGTGCGGAGCTGGAGCAGACGGACAAGCAGGAAGAGGCGGACATCATCCTGTTCAACACCTGTTCCATTCGTGAGAATGCAGAGAATAAAGTGTTCTCAGACCTTGGCCGTGCACGGTCTTTGAAACAATCGAATCCGAATTTGTTGATCGGTGTCGGCGGTTGTGTGGCGAGTCAGGAAGGCGATGCCATCGTCAAACGAGCACCTTATGTGGATGTGGTGTTCGGGCCGCAGACCTTGCATCGCTTGCCCGAGTTGATCAAAGCGCGCATCGCCAGCGGCCAGCCGCAGATCGATGTCAGTTTTCCCGAGATCGAGAAATTCGACCATCTGCCTGCTTCGCAGACCGCGCATGGCACGGCATTCGTTTCCATCATGGAAGGCTGCAGCAAATACTGCACGTTCTGCGTGGTGCCGTTCACGCGCGGCGAGGAAGTGTCGCGTCCGTTCGAAGATGTGATGCGCGAAGTGGAAAAACTGCTTGCACAGGGCGTGGGTGAGATCACCCTGCTGGGACAGAATGTGAACGCCTATCAGGGCATGACTGACGACGGTGACACAGTGGACTTCGCCTTCCTGTTGCGCGCCGTCGCCGCGCTGGATGGTATTCAGCGCTTGCGCTATACCACTTCGCACCCGCGCGAGATGTCGCAGCGCGTGATCGATGTTTACGCGGACACTCCCAAGCTGGTGAGTCATTTACATCTGCCGGTGCAGTCCGGTTCGGATCGTGTGCTGGCTGCGATGAAGCGCGGCTACACTGCTTTGGAATACAAATCCGTTGTGCGCAGGCTGCGTGCCGCGCGGCCTGACATCGCTATCTCTTCGGACTTCATCATCGGCTTCCCCGGCGAGACGGATGCCGATTTCGAGGCGACTATGAAACTGATTGAAGATGTCGGTTTCGATGCGAGCTTCAGCTTCTTGTTCAGCCCGCGTCCGGGCACACCTGCGGCCGAGATGCAGGATGACACGCCGGAAGAAGTGAAGATGGCGCGCTTGCACCGCTTGCAGGCGCGCATCAGCGAACTGGAACAGGAACACAACCAGCGCATGGTGGGCACGGTGCAGCGTGTGGTGGCGGAGGGTATCTCCAAGAAGAGTGCGGGTGAATTGGCGGGGCGCTCCGAGAATAACCGGGTAGTGAACTTTGCGGGTTCGCCCGGCATGTTGGGCCGCTATTTGAATGTGCGTATCACGGCGGTTTCAAACCATACATTGCGCGGCGAAGTAGTGGAGGCGGCATGAGCGAAGCACACAAACTTTCGCTGTCTGTGCAATACGCCAGCAATGCCGGGAAGTTGCCGACACGTCAGCAGTTCCGGCGCTGGGTGAAGGTGGCGCTGGAGCAGGATGTGCACATGGCGCTGCGCATCGTGGACGAGATCGAAGGCCGTGCGCTGAACGCGAGTTATCGCGGCAAGGACTACGCCACCAACGTGCTGACATTCGTCTACGACGATACCGATCCCTTGTATGGCGATGTGGTCATCTGCGCACCCGTCGTGGCCCGCGAAGCGAAGGAGCAGGGCAAGGAATTGCTCGCGCACTATGCCCATCTCACGCTGCATGCCGCCTTGCATCTGCAAGGCTATGACCATGAAAAACAAAGGGAAGCCATGGCGATGGAGGCGCGCGAGACTGCATTGATGCTCAAATTGCGGTATCCTGCGCCCTATCTTGTTAGTAAGTAGTCAGGTAATGGACGGTTCAGACAGTAGCAGTAGCAAACCCACCTTTTTTGAACGGCTCTCCACGATGTTGCTGCGTGAGCCGGAAGATAGCGAACAACTCATCGCTTTGTTATACAGCGCCTACCAGCGCAACCTGCTGGATGCCGACGCGCTATCCATGATGGAAGGTGTCATCCAGGTGTCGGAGCGCCAGGTGCGCGAGATCATGATCCCGCGTGCGCAAATGGATGTCATCGACATCAGTCAGCCACCCGAGCAATTCATTCCCTTCGTGGTCGAGCGTGCGCACTCCCGTTTCCCGGTCGTGGACGGCGACAAAGACAACATCATCGGTATTCTGCTGGCCAAGGATCTGCTGCGTTACTACGCCGGCGAGGAATTCAACGTGCGCGACATGCTGCGTCCCGCCGTGTTTGTGCCCGAATCGAAGCGACTCAACGTGCTGTTGCGCGACTTCCGTAGCAACCATAACCACCTTGCACTGGTGGTGGATGAATACGGCGGCGTATGCGGAATGGCCACCATCGAAGACGTGCTGGAGCAGATCGTTGGCGACATCTCCGACGAGTATGACTTCGATGAAGATGAAGACAACATCATCCGTCAGGACGATACCCACTGGCGCGTCAAAGCCGACACCGAGATCGACGACTTCAACGAACAGGCGGGGGCGGAATTCAGCGATGAGGAATACGATACCGTCGGCGGGCTGGTGCTCAAGGCTGCCGGTCAGCTACCCAAACGCGGCAGCATTTTCGTGATCGACGGTTGGCAGTTCACCGTGTTGCATGCAGACAGCCGCCGCTTGCATGCATTGCTGGTGGCGAAAGTGCCCTCAACTCAGCAGGGCGCGGAAGCGGCTTCCTAGAACTTCTCGTCCTCGCGCAGATAGCGCCACTGACCCATCGGCAGTTTTTCCAGCTTCACATTGCCGATGCGCACGCGCTTGAGGCCGGTGACTTTCAGGCCGACCAGTTCGCACATGCGGCGGATCTGGCGTTTCTTGCCTTCCTTGAGGATGAACTTCAACTGGTCATCGTTCTGCCAGCTCACATTGGCGGGCTTGAGTTGCTTGCCGTCCAGTGACAGGCCGAAGTTTAGTTTCTCCAGGCCGCCTGCCGCGAGGCGTCCCGCTACACGTACCAGATATTCCTTTTCGATGTCCGAATCTTCGCCGATCAGTTGCTTGGCGATGCGGCCGTCCTGCGTCAGCACCAACAGGCCGGTGGAGTCGATGTCCAGCCGGCCGGCCGGGACGAGGCTCTTCAGGTGGCGCGGTTCGAAGCGTAGTGATGAGGGGTCGAGTTTCCAGTGCTTCTCCGGTTTCACCAGCACGACGGCAGGCTGGTAGCCGTCCTCGGCCTGACCCGATACATAGCCCACAGGCTTGTGCAGGATCACGGTCACCTGATCCTGCTGCTGCGATTGCGCGGCCTTCTTCAGCGTGATCTTCTGTGTCGGCAATATCTTGCTGCCGAGTTCGCTGACCACTTCGCCGTCCACCAGTACCCAGCCTTTGGCGATGTAGTCGTCGGCTTCGCGGCGCGAGCAGATCCCCTGTTCGGACATCAGTTTTGAGAGTCGTATCTTTTCCATGTTCAACCTAGTGACGGGAACAGGCCGCGAAGGCCGCCTGCGATGAATTCGACCGCGATGGCGGCCAGCAGCAGCCCCATCAGTCGGGTGACGATGGTGCTGCCGATCTTGCCCAGCCGTTGTGAGACCCATGGTGCGGCGAGGAAGGTCAGCCAGACGGTCAGGCCCAAAGCGACGAGTACCAGCGACATCATGCCGTAATGGCCGGCGCTGTCCGCCTTGTGCGCGTCGACGATCACCGCGCTGATCGCGCCGGGGCCCGCCAGCAACGGTGTGGACAACGGCACGATGGCAATGGACTGCGTCGAATCGGTGTCGTTGTTCTCTTCGGGTGTCGGTGGTGCCTTGTGGCCGATCAGCATGTTGACCGCCATCAGCAGTAACAGGATGCCGCCAGCCGTGCGGAAGGAGTGGATGCTGATGCCGAAGAAAGACAAGATGGCTTCGCCCAATAACAGGGCCGCGATCAGGATGCCGAACATGGTGACCGAAGCGATGCGCCCCACGCGCTCCCGCCTCTGGTCGCTCATGCCGGCGGTGAACGCGATGATGAGCGGGATGATGCCGACCGGATCGATGATCGCGAACAGGCTGATGAAGATTTTGGTGTATGCGGTGAATTCGAGCATTGGCAGCCTAATCGATGTAGTCGACCAGTTGTCCCACCGCCATGCGCAGGCGGCGCGACAGACTGACCGCGATGGCGCGGATGATGCGGGCGGCCATGCGAGGGTGTTCTTCCAGCATCTTGTCCAGTGCTTCCTTGGAGAGCGTCAGCACCACGCTGTCTTCGGCCGCTTTGCAGGTGGCCGAGCGGCGTTCACCGTCCAGAACGGCCATCTCGCCAAAGGCGCGGCCGTTTCCGAGTTTCACCACTTCGATCTGCTCTTCGTTCTGGTTGCTCTTGATCACGTGCACGCTGCCTTCATGCACGATGCACATGAAGTTGCCGATCTCTCCTTCATTGAAGATCACTTCTTCGGCGGCGAGTTTGGTGATGCTGAAATAGTGCGCGGCGGTGCGCAGCTCTGCCGATGGCAGATGGTTGAACAGATCGCTTTCGACCAGCATGGTGCTGATCTCGTCATACAGGGCGGATTGGACGGCCATGGTGCGCAGGAGCAGGGGTTGAAGTGCGGCGGAAGTTACACCGTATAATCCTGCGAATCAACCCAATCGCCCACTCATTGTGAACAGACTCATCTCCTCTCCTTCCATGCAGACCTTGCTCGCCGGTGTGCTGGCCGTATTCGGCTTCGCACCGTTCGGCATGTTTCCCCTGAGCGTGGTTGCGCTGCTCGTTCTGTTCCGCGTGTGGCATCGCTGCGAGCGTGCGGCACAGGCGGCCAAAGCCGGTTTCACTT
>Ga0180732_1000196_pt1 | contig 57961 bp, 60 predicted proteins | sample KR11_01MetaG_FD_148674 | JGI IMG/M metagenome (GOLD analysis project Ga0180732, IMG submission 148674) | Groundwater microbial communities from the Olkiluoto Island deep subsurface site, Finland - KR11_0.1 MetaG | ecosystem: Environmental > Aquatic > Deep subsurface > Groundwater | place... | reverse complement strand
GGAAGTGCAAGCACAATTTGCACAGACATGTCTTCTCGGCCACCAAAAGCACCACCAATGGCAGGATAGATTACGCGGATTCTATCGAGGGGCAAATTAAGGGCGTGAGCTATTTGTTCCTGGTCTTCGTGAACCCACTGACCACCTACAACAACAGTAATGCGGCCTTCATCATCGTAATAACTAATCCCTGCCTCGGGTTGCAGATATGCGTGCTCCTGCACGGGTGTTTTGTAAACACTTTCAACCACCACATCAGCATTTTTAAGTGAAGCATCGCTATCCCCTTTTCTGATCTTGAAGTGACAAAAAACGTTGGTACCCTGGTCTGGATGAACAAGGGGTTTTGGGTCTTTCATTGCCGCAACGACGTCGCTGATAACCGGCAAAGCATCATACTCAACCTTGATTAATCCTCTCGCTTTGACAGCGATGTCTTCTGTTTCTGCAACGATCAATGCTACCTGATCTCCCACAAATCTTACGTGGTCACCAAACTCCTTATTGGAACCTGGTCCGCATAAGACTGGTTGATCAGGGCTGCCCAGACCATATTCGTTATTGGGCACATCTTTTGCAGTATAAATCGCAACCACACCAGGAACCTTTTCAGCCTGGCTGGTATCAATAGAACGGATGATTCCATGCGGAAAACCGGCAAATAGTATCTTCATGTAAAGCTGATTGTCGAAATTATAATCACCCGGGTATTGCGCTTCACCGGTTACTTTGCTTTTTGCATCTACTCTAGTGATAACTTTTCCTAATGCCGGCATTGTTTACAACTCCGTTTTTGGTGACAATGAGGTTATTTAACATCATAGGGGCCGCGTTTGCGAGGCCCAAAGAATTTGTCAATCACAAAAGTAATAATTCCCATAATGAGAAATAACAATAATGCAATAATTACTGCATAAAATATTTTTACCCACAATAACGGGTCTTTTAACTGCGTAAAAATTAAATCTTGTGGGATTAATACCCATGAAAAAGCATTTCGCGTATTAATTAAGAAATTTGCGGTGAAATATGAAAAAACTGGAATAACAATGATCATCAGACAGCCAATTCCCCGCCAAACTGGGTGAATCTTTGGTTTTTCTTTTATCGGTTTTGAATAATTTGAATATTGGTTATATTTTGGCATTATTATTTTTCCTTGGCTGCCAATTCGATGGCAGAAATAATCTTGTAATAGCCCGTGCAACGACAGAGATTTCCAGAAATACCAGTTTTTATCTCATTAACACTTGGATTGGGAATTTCTTCCAGTAACTTTACTGCAGACATAACAAATCCAGGCGTACAATATCCACATTGCACAGCACCTTCATCGATAAAACTTTGTTGAACTTTGTTAAGTTCATTCTTTGGGCTGAGTCCTTCAATGGTAGTAATTTTGGAATTGTGAGCCCGAACTGCCGGGATTAAACAGGCTAACACAGCGACACCATCCATATAAACTGTGCAAGCGCCGCACTCTCCTTCTCCGCACCCTTCTTTTGATCCTGTAAGTATTGCATTTTCACGAATTAAATCCAACAAATTTTTACCAAATCCACCGGAGAATGAGTATTCTTTATTATTAATTGATATGTTCAAAGTGGAATTGGAATCCAACTCAATAGAATTTTCAGTTAATGGGGCGTTTGCGGAGCGTTCTTTTCCCCACAACACGACTGGATTATCGCTTTTTCCGTTCTCAGACTCAAGTGCTTGATGAAGAGCGCGCTTAACATGCACTGAAATCATTTTGCTGCGATATTCATCTGAAGCCCTGATATCACTAATTGGATTAGCAGAATTGCCTGCTAGCTCACCTGCTTTTTCAAACAACTCATCTGAAGCAATTTGATTAATTAGACTTGCTTCGGCTTCGGCAGAACGGAAAACAGTTGGCCCAACAGCCCCTAATGCAATTCGTGATTTGATAATTTTATTATCAGATATACCAAGAAGTACAGCACAATTTAAGATTGAAATAGCTTGTGCATTCCTCAATCCAACCTTTATGAAACAGGAATATTCATTCTTTTTTAATGCTTTGAAATAAATATCAGAAATAACTTCATTTTTTTGTACAGATGTTTTACGCACACCCATGAAAAATTTGCTTACTTCAACAATTCTCTTACCCGTTGAAGAAAGAAGCTCAACCTTTGCATCCAAAGCCATTAAGGCCGAGATGGTATCATTCGCCGGCGAAGCAGTTGCGATGTTGCCGGCAACAGTTCCTCGATTTCGAATTTGAGGCGAACCCACCTGCTCACATGCCTGAAATAAGCAGTGAGCGAATTCTTGAATTAGTGATGATTTTAAACAGGCACTATGAGTAGCAGTTGGACCGATATGAATATACAGTTGATCATCCATCCATATTTCGTCCAGGCCGCTAACCCTGGAAATATCAATAATCTGCTTTATTTCACTGTGAAGACCTCGTTCCATTTCAAGCACAAGGTCAGTTCCTCCAGCCAGGAATTTAGAGGAATCTGCATACTTCTCTTTTAACAAGATCGCATCAGTCAAACTGTTTACGATAAAATATTTTTCGTACATTAATAATCCTCAGCTATTTGTTGCTCAATATATAATAAAAATAATTACCCTTCAAGAATTCCCAGTACAACCGGCAATAGTTGTTTCTTTCTGGAAACAACACCATCGGCAATTCTGGTTTTATCACTCTGCACTGCATACGGAAGTTCATCTAAAACCGCAGGAGGATTTGACAAAATTAATCGGCTGCAGCTTCTTACCACGTCGGTAACCATTAGAACCGCAAAATCAATATTCTTCTTTTCACGTATATCATTTAAAGCATTTGTGAGATCTATCAGATGATCTGTAACCTCATGCAAATCACCAACTTCAGCTTGAGAAATAGAAAAATTGTATCCACCAGCTTGGTATATTTTCATATCGCTTTGTACAACATCATTAGGGGCACGATTTGCAAGACCAGTACTAGCCATTAACACTTTCTTGCCAAAGCTATCTTGGGTTTCCTCTTCAAGAACGCTGCCTTTTACGAACGCCCATCGTGATAAGCGAACAGATGCGGTTCTATCTCTTTCGGTAGTGGTTGGACTGGTTAGGTTCAATGTGTCAGACAATAATCCGGCCAACATCAAGCCTGCAATTTTTGGAGGAGCACTGATTCCAGCCTCTTCCATCCGCTCTGAGACAAGTGTACTTGTGCTACCAACGATATCTACAGACATTCGAATGGGCATATGAGTGGAGGGATTACCAAGTCTGTGATGATCCAAAATTTCAATCAACTCTGCTTCTTCAAGCGATGCCACAGATTGCTGCGCCTCGTTATGGTCTACCATGATGATCTGAATACGTGGCGGGTTTAAAAGATCTCTTTGTCGGCAAATACCAACATATCGCCCACTTTCGTCAATAACAAAGAATTCATCCCCTTCTTCACGAAGAATTCGATCAACAACTTCTTTAATTTTGGTTGTAACATTGAATTTTAAAATTTTAGTATCAGCAGCATCTTGACATGGAGATTCAAGAATTTTACCGATTGGAATGTCATGGTTTTCTTTACGAATACCAATAATTGTCGCTATGTAATTAAAAAGGCTTCTTCCGGTAATCATTCCATATGGCAAGCCATCAAGATCTAATACAGGAGCAATTCCACCTGTTCGGGTTGAGATTGCCCAGGCCTGGCTCAATGGCATTTCTTGCGTTGTTGAATCCAGTCTGCGAACCACGCTTTCAAATCTCGGACTAGCGTCATTGATTAACAGCGGAGGTTCCATCATCAGGTATTTTAAAATCCATGCGGTTTGAGCATTAATATTGCCCGCTCTTGCTGCTACAGCATCTACATGGTCTCTTTCACGCAACAACCATGCATATCCCACCGCGGAGGCAATGGAATCTGTGTCAGGATTAACATGTCCAACAACATAAATCGGTGAAGCCATCAAGGATCTCCAGTATTTGAACTTCTATTTTTGAGCAAATGTATCAATTAGCATATGTACATCACCACCAACAGGATACAAAATTGGGCAAGTACAGCCATTATCCACATATTCAGCAACTTTTTTCTTGGCTTCTTCAGGTGTACCTGAAGCGGTAATACGATGGATCAACTCTTCTGGCACCAAATGTTTTGCCTTTTGAATCTGTTCATGAGTAGCTGGCCATCCTAACATGGATTGGATTTGCTCAACCACATCCATAGAAACTCCAGAAGCCTTAGCAATGTGGGGCTGTTGAGCCAGGTATTGTGTCAATAATCCACGGGTGGTGTCAATGGCTTTGTCATGATCATTATCAACAGAGCAAACAATTAATTGAGGTCGGTCAATATCATCCAGCGTTTTCCCGCTCTTTTTGGCGCCAGATGCTAATAACTCCAACGCTTTATGATTGTAATCAGGTGGAACGCAGTAATTCAACACCGCGCCATCAGCAATTTCGCCGGTTAATTCCATCATATTATCGCCGGTGGCCCCAATAAATATCGGTACATTTCTGGGTTCTCTTCGTCCGTGGACCACATCCAATTCAATTCCATGAACAGAAATAAATTCGCCATCGAAGCTTACCTGTTCCATGTTCAACAAACGGCGCAGAATGAGCACAGTCTCTTTCATTGCAGTTAAGGGTTTTTTTCGATCAATCCCTACGTTCTTGGCTAGAGGATCCCACCAGGCCCCGATACCGCAGACAATACGATTTGGAGCAAGGTCATCCAGTGTCAAAAAGGTGGATGCTAACAATCCGATGTTCCTCGTCCAGTTATTAATCACACCAGATCCTACTATTATTTTTTCAGTTACAGCGGCATATGCAGCCATTGGGACGATCGCGTCTCTAACCAACCGGCTTTCTGCTTGCCATACGGCTTCAAACCCACGGGATTCAGCATATTTAACATATTCGAGACCGTCTCTAAGTTCATGTGAATCTTGAAGATAAAGCGCCATTCTCTCTGCCATACATCCTCCAAAAATAATTAAGCGGTGATTCCAGTTTTAACGCTCGATTCAATTTCTGTTAGTAGCTGCAAATCTTCTGGTAAATCCAGATCCAGACCAAGCGCTTCGTTTTCAACGATCTGAATTGCCGCTCCTTTAATTTCAGCAGCTTTTAGATGCTTCTTAAAGGACCCTGGACCGTAATAAAAATCAATAAGATCCGCAGGGTTAATATACAAAGCGTTAGTACCATCTTTTCTTCGATCTGGCGCGATGATTAATTCAGGGGCTTTGCCTGATAAAGCAAGAATGCTTTTGATATGTTCAACCTTCACCAGCGGAAGGTCTGCCGGCATTACCAATATTTGATTAGCATAATAAGCTATTGCCACCATGGCTGCACGTCTTAATGCAGTGTTAAGCTCAGGGTTGCCATCTTCAAGTACGGTTTTAGCATCAAAATCACGTGCAACAGCTAAAGCCGCCGGATCGCGACTGACCACCAGCACTGTGTCAATCTCATTGACAGATTTTAGGGTTTTTAATGTGTTTATCAACATGGATTGGTTAAGAGTGGTCCGTTCAGTAACAGATAAAATACTAGATAAACGCGATTTTCCCCTTTGTAATGGCTTTACCGGAACGATTGCCCACAGCGTCATGTTTCAATTTCCTTTTTTCAATTGAGAAGCAAAATCGAAAATGTCTTTCGCCAGTCGTTCTTTCGAATATTTATCTTTCATGATTGTATCGGTCAACATCGGTATTATACCGCAAGCTCGAATCAAGTCACACTCCGAACTGTCTATATTGTCCAATATAAAACCATCAATCACACCCTGATATATCTTTGCCACTTCAAATGCAGAAGGATTGATATTCATCTCACGGAACATCTTGGCCGCCGGACCTTTAATTGCGTCGTTACCAACAATGGGGCTTACTGCAACACATACTTTTTTCCTAATCAACAGTGTCATATCTTCTACGGCGAGAATTGGAAGAACACTCAAGCAGGGATTTGAAGGGCAAATGATAATAATATCTGCATTTTGGAGGGCAATTCTCGTATCGGGATTAATTTTTGCAGAATGGATGCCATAGAATCGATGAGAAATATATTTAGGTTCAAAATGATACTTAACAAAATATTCTTGAAAAGGTAAATCACCATATTCTTCAGTTGTCACGATCGTATGTACTATGTCATCAGACATTGGCCGAATACAAACATCAACGCCAAGTTTTTTGCACAGCGTTGTTGTAACATCGGTTAAATTTACGCCAGATTTAACTAATTTAGTTCGTTCAAGATGAATCGCGAGGTCGCGATCACCTAACCTGAACCAATTTTCCGATTCCAGTTTGACAAGTTCTGCAAAACAATTCCACGTTTCATCTTGACGGCCCCAACCGGTTTGCTCATTTGATATTTCAGCTAGGTTATACATGACAGTATCTAAATCGGGACTTATATTTAACCCAAAATGGACAAAATCGTCTGCTGTATTAACAATTACAGTCAAATCCTCTGCCGGAAGAATTTTTGCCAACCCGTATACCAATTTTGCTCCCCCAACACCACCTGCCAAAGCAACAACTTTTGTCATAATTGATTACTCATAATTATCTAAATAAATCCTCTTCTTCGGGTCTTATTAATTCAAGCAATGACCCTTCACGCCGTTTATACGGAAACCCTCTAACATGTATGACCGGTGTTTTTTCGGCTGCTTGTCCCATTAACAAAGAAGCTCCAGCAGCAAGTTCATCAGCAGCCCCCACTGTGGTTACTTTTAGTTTAAAACCAGAAAGATCTTCCTTTCCACGCAGGTCAACAAGGCCAGGTAAACCTGAGATTCCAATCGTGACACCAACTGTACCATTTCTCCATGGACGACCGTGCGAATCAATGATAAGTATGCCGATTTCTTTTCCAAAAAGATTCTCAATCGCTTTTCTAAGACTCTCTGCTGAGCGATCAGAGTCTTCTGGTAACAACAAGACCCAATTTTCAGCTAGTTCTCCCTGATCACTGAGGTTGGAATGATCAATACCCGCATTCGCACAGATGAATCCATTTTTGTGCTCAACAATCAAAGTGTTATTTTTTGCACGAATGACTTTCTTGCTCTGACTCAAAACTAATTCGATAAACCGGGGATCTTTTTTAGTAACCTTTTCAAGTTCCATTGCTTGAATTGATGGGATTAAGGAGGAGAAATCTCTCAATCGTCCCTCTGCTTTTGAAACTATTTTTTGTGCAATGACAAATATATCTCCATTTTCAATGGAGATATTGTATCTTCTACAGAAATTTACGATCATCAAAGCGAGATCGTCGCCATTTTGAACCATTGGAAAATCTGGAATGGCTGTATAAATCATAGATTTTTGACTAACAGACATACTATTCTCGAATAATTCCTGTGATCTTGATGCCAGCGTTATGAATACCAAATTGACTGTTCAATCCAATCAACACGGATGTTAGCCCCTCAGCAACAACAGAGTTTTCAATGGGACCAGCGTCCCAACCAACCATGCCAGCTTTTTCAACCAATTCAAGCACCAATTGTCGAGCGTTTTTGGATGTGCCGGTGACCAACACGTCGCAATCAATATCTCCTTCTTCCATCAAATGTTCGTACGAGATATTTTGAAAAGCAGAAACTACTTGAATCTCTTCGCCGAGAATATCCCTTGCTTCCAGTGCGGCACTGCCAGCTGGAGGAAGCTGAACTTTACTGACTTTTGGCGGCACAAGCGGAACAGTAACATCAATAAGAATTTTTCCAATGAGGCATTCTTTTAGTTCTGTCAAAATAGCCTGATGTGCTGTATATGGGACAGTCAATACGGCAAAATCACACCAGTCCGCAGCTTGCACGTTTTGCAAACCTGTAACTGGAGTCTTTAGATCGCCTAACAATAGATTCAGTTCATCAGCAACAATTTGAGCTTTTTCAACTTGCCTTGAGCCAATAACGACTTCATAACCGGCTTTTGCCCAACGAAAAGCAAGACCTTTTCCTTCTTTTCCTGTTCCACCAATTAATGCAATTCTTTCAGCCATTTTTTATCCAATCTGCTTAAAATTGTTTTGCATACCGCTGCCATACATCTTTCGACAACGCCCTGGCTTTAATATTTATTTCTTTTTCATCCAAAGTCGTTAATTTTCTATCTTTCATTAAGACTTTTCCATTGACAATTGTTGTCGTAACCATCGAATCTCTAAAACCAAAGATGATCTGCCATGGTAAATTATCAACCGATAATTCGGTTATGGGGTCAAAATCCACGAGTATAAGGTCTGCTTTAGCACCTGTTTCGATTCTGCCAATTCGTGCTCCATCAAAAAATTGCGTCGCCAAATCAGAATTGTTGTATACCGCCATATCCACAATTGTGTTAGCGCCCATTCTTCTTGGGTCACGGTTCCACCCTTTATGCGCCATGTAACAAGTGCGCCATTCATCCCACATAGCGTTTGAAAAGCCATCATTCCCCAAACAAACACGAAGACCAGCTCGAATTTGAGAATCTATATCTCCCAAGCCTACCGCGTTATTGAGGTTGGATCTTGGTTGATGTGACAACCAGGTTTCAGTTTGAATTAGTTGAGCTATCTCAGAATGATCGAGATGCACGCCGTGGACAATAATTGATTTGTCTCCCAGAAATTGGTATTTATTTAGCCTTTCAATCACACGCAAACCGGATTTATTTATTGAATCATACTCGTCCACCCAATGTTCTGCAGCATGAATATGAATACCTGAAGCGGAAGGCAGCAACTCTCGGCTTCTTTCCAGAGTCTCTTCGGACAAGGTTAAACTGGCATGCATGCCAAACGTTGCTTTAACCAGGTGCTCAGAATCTGTGTGATTAAGTTTTTTGATCATGCGCAGGTTTTCTTGAATACCCTCTTCAGCTTTTACTTTTCCTCCACGATCTGTTACCTCGTAACAAACAACACCTCGAATTCCAGTTTCCAGAAATGCATCCTCGATGACATCCAATGATCCGGAAATAAAATTTGGAGAAGCGTGATGATCAAATAGCGTCGTGGTACCGTGTTTTATCGCATCAATCATGCAAATTAAGGAAGAATATTTTACATCTTCAGCCAATAAGGATTGATCAAGCGGCCACCATAATTTTTTTAATATTTCAGGAAAATCCGCTGGCGCTGGAGCTGGTATATATAACCCTCTCGAAAAAGTGCCGTAAAAATGGGTATGCGCGCAAATCAAACCAGGCATTAACCATTGTCCTTTTGCGTCCAACACCTCTTCATTTGGATAATCTGCAATAATTGTTGATTGAGGCCCAATTTCCTTAATTACTGAACCTGTAATAACTAAAGCCTGTCCATAAATTATGCGATTGGGTCTTTCCCAAGTAATGATATTTGCATTAGTAATGATCATGTGACCTCTATTATCCTAATAAATTTATTTTAGCATAAAGGCTATGCTTCGCGAGCAGGAGGAAAATAAGTAAATAATAGAATATAATCAAACAAACGAAAAAAGGAGATAACAATGGATACACGCAATCTAGCAATTTCCTACGCCACTTCAAATTATGATAAGTTTCTTACTGATCTAAAAGAATTAATTGCCATCCCTTCTGTTTCAACTGAATCAGACAGAAATGCGGATGTTAGCTTTTGTGCCGAAATAGTAGCCAATAAACTCACCTCTTTAGGTATTGAGCATGTTCAAGTTTTTTCAACACCCAAACACCCCATTGTCTATGGAGATTTATTGCATGCCGGAAAAGATCAACCAGTGGTTTTGATCTATGGACATTTTGATGTGCAACCCGTTGATCCCATTGAGTTATGGAATACCCCGCCCTTCGAGGGAGTCAAAAAGGGAGACTATCTCTTTGGCAGAGGCGCCTCAGACATGAAGGGCCAATACATAGCTTGCCTTGCTGCAATAGAATCCATTATGAAAACGGGAGAAATGCCCGTTAACATTAAATTTATTCTTGAAGGTGAAGAAGAAATTGGCTCGCCCAGTCTTCACAATTTTCTTGTTGAACACACAGAATTACTTAAAGCTGACGTTGTACTCAACCCCGATACAGGCATGATCGCCCCTGACGTTCCAGCTATCATCTATGGATTACGCGGATTGGCATATTTTGAAATCCGCACTTACGGTCCAGATCGCGATCTTCACTCGGGCACTTTTGGCGGCGTGGTTCATAATCCCGCTCAGGTATTATGCGATTTAATCGCCGGCATGCACGATGCAGACGGCCGAATCACATTGCCCGGATTTTATGATTCTGTTTTGCCATTATCAACCCAAGAAAGAGAAGAACTCAATCGTCTGAACTTGGATGATGCTTATTTTGCTGCTCAAGTTGGGGTAAGTCAGGTCAATGGCGAAAAGGGATACACTTCCATCGAACGAATAGGTGCCCGACCGACGCTTGAAGTAAATGGATTACTTTCGGGGTTTACTGGATCAGGAGCTAAAACGATCATCCCTGCCAAAGCCATGGCGAAAATTTCGACCCGGCTTGTTCCAAACCAGGACCCCAAAAGGGTGCATACGCAAATGGTGGAATATATGGAACGAACCGCTCCGCCAACCATCCGCTGGGAAGTGGAATTGATCAGCACCGGGAACCCAAGTATTTCGGATATCAATTTGCCCGAAACACAAGCGCTTGCAAAAGCATTTGAATCCGTTTACGGCGTCAAACCAGTGCTTAAACGAGAAGGTGGATCTGTACCCGTGACTGCCGACATGCAAGAAATACTTGGCATTGATTCAGTATTGACCGGTTTTGGTCTTCCAGATGACAATATCCACTCTCCGAACGAAAGGCTTCACTTGCCGACCTGGGAAAAAGGTATTTTGACCCTTATTCATTTCTTTTTCAATATTCAGCCAAAAGGAAGCGCGGTTAATTAATGAGCACTGAAAAATTGAAGCTCCCATCATATGGCGGTCAGGCACTCATGGAGGGTGTTCTAATGCGCGGTTCACACTATCTGGCCGCTGCATTTCGTGACCCTGCCGGTGAAATTCATATTCAAACCGAGAAACTTAAAGGATTATATACTTCAAAAATAGTCAAATGGCCATTTTTCCGCGGATTAATTATCATGTGGGATGCCATTGGCCTTGGCACCAAATATTTAACAATATCTGCAAATTATCAAACCGGAGAAGATGAAAAAATTGAAGGACCAGCACTTTTTGGCACACTCCTTTTTTCATTTGCTCTTGCCATTGGATTATTCTTTTTAGCACCTGCCGGCGTTGCAGCTCTTTTCGAAAAATGGTTTACGATCACTGCGTTTACAACGAATATGATTGAAGGAGTAATTCGCCTCGTTTTGGTGATCGGCTACATATGGGCCGTTGGCAAGATGCCAGATATACGCCGTGTATTTTCATATCACGGTGCAGAACATAAAACAATTAACGCTTTTGAAGCTGGTGCTGAGTTAACACCAGAAGTGGTCAGTAAATTTCCTCTTCAACACCCCCGCTGCGGCACTGGTTTCATTCTCATCCTGGTAATCTTCTCTGTGATCCTCTTCACGCTCATCGGACCGCTGCCAAACATAGCCATTCGATTGGTTTCGCGTGTAGTTTTGCTGCCAGTATTAATAATGGTAGCATATGAATATATGCGTTTCGTTGCCAACCATTTAGACATTCGTTTCATAAGGTGGCTGTCTTTTCCTGGAATGGCTATGCAAAAGTTAACCACCAACGAACCGGACTTAAAGGTTCTTGAAGTCGCCATTACGGCATTTAAAACAATGTACGATTTGGAAAATCCCAAGAAAAATGAAGGATAAGAAAACATTCCGACTGATCTCAATTGGTTTCCTTTCTGGAATTGCCTTTTCCGGAATGGTATTTTTGACCATCAATTCCATACTTGATCACCAAAGTCAAAAGAGCATTTTTGCAATCACTCCGTCCGCCTATATTGAAGCCCTTCCAGGCACTGTAGATCCATCAGGCGAGAGGATTAATATCAATCAAGCAACGTTTACTCAACTTGTTTCTCTACCAGGCATAGGTGAAGCAAAAGCAAGTGCCATTATAGATTTTCGAGAAAAATATGGCGATTTTGAAGAAATTGCTGAATTGAATTATGTTGCCGGGATTGGCAATACACTCTATAAATCCCTAGAGGACTTGGTTACAATCAATTGATAGACAATTACTTGAGGAATAAACTATGTTGACAAAAAAAACGTTCGAAGAATCTTTACACGAAGCGATGCGCCAAAAAGATGAGACTGCGAAGAATACTTACAAAATATTACTTTCTTCGATCAAAATGCTTGAGATAGAAAAAGGCTTAACTGCTGATGATGCTGTTATTCAAGGTATCATACAAAAAGAGATCAAAATGCGCCGAGAATCAATCAATGAATTTCAAAAAGGCGAACGTGGCGATCTCATCAAACTTGCTGAAACAGAGATTGCATTATTAGAAAAGTTTCTTCCCGTTCAAATGAGCGAAGAGGATATCAAAAAAGCAGCAGCAGAAGCAATAAAGGAAACTGGTGCAACACTACCCTCTGATATGGGAAAAGTAATGAAGGTTCTTATTCCAAAACTTGCTGGACAAGCATCAGCAGATCGAATTAGTTCAGCCGTTCGTTCGTTGCTATCATAAAACCTTCTAACGTGACTTCTGTGCCCGTTCGTTTTACTCAAAATAAATCCTACCGAAAAATCTATCGGATCGGTCTTCTGGTTATTACCGCATTGCTTGTTCTTGGAGCTTTGGTTTTACCTATTGCACTACGTCCATCCTCTTTGCCAGTTCAATTGGGCGATGTGTCTCCACAAACCTTTGTCGCCTCAAAAACGCTCACCTATGAAAGTAAAGTATTAACTCAAAACGCCCGTCTGACTGCATCAAACGCCATAGCAGATCGCTATTTACCTATGGATATTTCCATTTCAAGAACTCAAATCAAGAAAACACAAGATCTAATAAACAAAATTTCACAGATTCGTTCTGACAAAACCCTGCAATTCGAACACAGATACATCATGATGCAGCAATTCGAAAATCTTACGCTTACCCAGGATGTGATCTATCAAATCCTTCAAATGAGTGGGCAAGAATGGGATATTGTCTCTCAGGAAGCTATTTCTGCGCTTGAACGATCCATGCGCAATACAATTCGCAGTTACCAAGTTCAAGAAGTACGCAACAATCTACCATCCTTGATCAGCTACACCCTGCCTGACCGCTTTGTTTATATTGTTGATGAATTGGCAGGTCCATTTGTGATTGAAAACAGTCTCTTTTCAGAAAAGGAAACTGAAACTGCGAAACAGCAAGCAATGGATGCGGTGCAGCCTATTGTCCGTACTTATGTGCAAAATCAAACCATTGCGCTCAAAGGCCAACTCATCAATGAAGAACAACTTGAGGCATTACAACTATTTGGATTAATAAAACCTGCAAATAAAATTCAAGATTTAATTGCTGCAGGTTCTATTGTTGCTGTACTGACTGGATTCATATTACTTTACTTTAACCGCCGTTCAGTACCTCCCATGGGTGATCTAAAAAGTCTAACCGTTATCGCACTAGGGTTTCTCTTGTTTTTGTACGGTGCAAGATTCTTGATTCCCAATCGTGCGATCATCCCATATTTTTTTCCCATTTCTGCCTATGCCTTAATATTGGTCACTCTTTTTACTCTTGAAATTGGAATAATCTTCTCACTATCGTTAAGCATTTTGGCTGCCTTCGGACTCAATAGCTCACTTGACCTTACCCTTTTCTATATGATTTCAAGCATCATAGCATCACTCGCCATTGGTAGAGGTCGCAGAATTTCAAGTTTCTTTATTTCAGCTATTGCCATATCCATCGCGAGCAGTTTGGTATTGATTGCCTATAAATTAACTGATCCGCTTTCGGATTTAATAGGATTAATCACATTAATTGGCGTTTCATTTCTCAATGGCATTGCATCCGCAAGTCTTGCCTTACTAATTCAGTATATATTGTCACAAGCCCTGGGCCTGGTTACGCCTATCTATTTACTTGAAATTGCCCGACCTGATCATCCTTTACTAAAGATATTGTTACAAAAGGCCCCCGGCACCTACCAACATTCGCTTCAAGTTTCCAACCTGGCTGAACAAGCCGCTGAAGCCATTGGTGCTGATGCTCTTCTAACTCGTGTGGGTACTCTCTATCACGACATCGGCAAAACTGCGAATGCACCTTTTTTTGTTGAAAACCAGGTGCCTGGAAAGTTAGATACTCATGATGACCTTGATGCAGTAATTGCCGCGCAGATCATCATCCAACACGTGCAAGATGGGGTTGTTCTTGCCAATAAACATCGACTTCCAGCCAGAATAAAAGATTTCATCCGAGAACATCACGGAACTCAGTACACCAGATACCAATACAATCGTGCACTTGAAAAAGCGCAGAACGATCCCACAAAAGTAGACAAGGAATTATTCCATTATCCTGGACCAAAGCCACGAACCAAAGAAACTGCTTTAGTCATGCTGGCTGACGGATGTGAAGCAAGAGCCAGGGCTGAACTGCCCAAAACGCCAGAAGAATTAGAACGTTTGGTAAAAGCGGTATTTGATTATTGTTTCAAAGAAGGTCAATTTGATAAAACAAACTTGACGCTAAAAGATATGAAAACTGCGCAAGAATCATTTATTAAGACGTTATCCAATACGTACCATCCTAGAATTCAATATCCTGAAAATGTTGCAGAAAAAGCGGAAAAAGCATGATCGCGATTCAATTAAACAAAAAATTTGAAAATAACCTGTCCATCTCGTTACTGGAAGATATTACACAAAAAATCTTCTCTTATTTAGAAATTGAACCTCAGTCTGATCTTTCTATTCTGATTGACACGGACGCAGTTTTGAAGAAACTAAATAAACTATATCGTGGAATAAACCAACCCACCGATGTGCTTTCGTTTGAATCGGATGAGATAAATCCAGAAACAGGGTTCTCCACTTTAGGCGATATTGCTATTTCTTATCCAACTGCTCAAAAACAAGCTCTTGAGGCGAACCATCCTGTTGAAAATGAAGTAATCCTCCTGCTAATTCACGCCATTTTGCATCTATCAGGATACGATCACAGTACAAAAGAAGAAAAAGAAGAAATGTGGTCTGAACAGCAGGCAGTGCTTGACCATATCGGCATAAAAATAAACCGCATTGCAGGTGATGAAGAATTTCATGATTAACATAAAAGCAATTTTTAAATCAATCAAGTTTGCTTTTGAAGGCTTGCTTCATGTAGTAAAAACCCAAAATAATGCCCGATTCCATTTATTGGCTACAATAATCGTGGTCAGCATTTGCATTTGGCTAAAAATAAACCCGGTCGAATGGTGCCTTATACTGGTTGCCATTGCCCTAGTTTGGATTGCTGAATGTTTCAATACTACCCTTGAAAGTTTTTTTGATCTCGTAAATCCTGAACCGCATCCACTTGTTAAAAATGGTAAAGATAGCGGAGCTGCGGCGGTCTTGGTCGCTGCGTTTCTTAGTATTGCGCTGGGCATTATTGTGCTCGGTCCGCCACTCATCCAAAAGTTACAGTATCTATTGAGGGAATAATGGAAAAACCAGTCACTATGCTTTTTGGCACTGTTGGCACACCTATCTCCACACCCAAAAAACCAGGTGGCAGCATAGGGGCTATTCAAACCCTGAAAGAATTGAAATTGGGTGCTTTAGAATTAGGCTGGGTACAATCTGTCCGAGTGACTGAAGCGAAATGTGCCGAGATAAAAAAAACTGCTTCAGATTGCACAATCCAATTAAGTGTTCACGCCCCCTATTACATCAATCTAAATGCTAATGATGAAGAATGGCCCAAATCACGTCAGCGTCTTATGGATGCAGCACACTATGGCAACCTGGCTGGAGCAACAGATATCATTTTTCACCCAGGTTCATATTTTGAACAGCCTGCAGAAGATGTATTGAAAATTGCCATCCCAAGACTGGCTGATTGTGTAGCAGAATTGCAGAAAGCCGGCAACCCGGTGATACTAAGACCAGAGACCATGGGAAAATCAGCCATGCTTGGCTCTTTTGAAGATACGCTAACTATGAGTAAAGAAATAGACGGTGTGCTTCCTTGCCTGGATTTTGCTCATTTGCATTCCCGTCCGGGGGATGGATCTGTTAATTCTTCAGATGAGTGGAAAATAATGATCGAAGCTTATGCAAAAACGCTAGGACCTGCTTCACTCAAGCAACTTCATATTCACTTAAGCGGTATTGAGTACTCCGTCAAAGGCGAGAAAAATCATCTACCAATACGTGAATCAGATCTGAATATTCAACAACTGCTCGCAACCTTAATAAACAGCGGTTGTGCAGGACGAATTTTATGCGAAAGCCCCATCCTCGAAGAGGATGCACAATTCATGTGTGAACTATGGAATTCTCTTTAAATTTTATAAATAATCTCGTAGATTATGTTCAACGGCATACGCAGCAGCTTCAGCACGATTGCTCACACCCAGCTTTGAGAGTATGCTGCTGACATAATTTCGGACAGTGCCTTCACCCAGGAATAGCGCTTTGGCAATTTCTCGGTTGGTTCTGCCTTCTGAAACGAGGAGCAAAACGTGTTTTTCTTGTTGAGAAAGCGTTGAGAAAGCCGAAGATTCTTCTTCTTTAACTGCTCGGCGAACCTCTTGAAAAACGCGTTGGGTCACTGCTGGATCCAATAAAGCTTCGCCTCTTCCAACGGCTTCAATCGCTTTCATCAAGTCATCTGCACCGATTTGCTTCAACACATACCCTGAAGCCCCTGCACGGATGGCTGAGAACAACATATCATCCTCGGCGTAAGAGGTGAGCATAATTACACGAATATCGGGAAATTTCTTGGTGATTTCTTCACAAGCTTCAATACCCGAGGTCCCGGGTAAACGAATATCCATCAAAACAACATCTGGCAGCAGCCGTTCAACTTGTTCGAGTGCTTCTTTGGCACTTCCGGCTTCGGAAATCACTTCAAATTGCGGGTGTCGTTCAAGCAATGATTTCAGCCCCAATCTTACAACTTCATGGTCATCAACCAGAATAATCCGTTGCTTTGTCATGGTGCTCCTTTAAGAAACAATCAGTTTCCCTTATTATACTTGACTAACGTCAGTCCATGATTTCTAATGTTACGGGGCAGTGATCTGAACCTTGAATTTGATCAAAAATAGTTACATCAATCACCCGGTCGCAAATTGGATTTGATATCAGAAAATAATCTAAACGCCAACCGATTCCTCTTGCCCTGGCATTCACGCGATAAGTCCACCATGTATATTGAACTTTCTCAGGATACATCTTTCGAAAAGCGTCAGAAAATCCATTTTCAAGAAACTTATCGATCCAAACTCTCTCTTCGGGGAGGAAACCAGAAATCTTGCTGTTTTCCTTTGGATTTGCCAGATCGATTTCATTATGAGCTGTATTGAAATCGCCCGTAATAATGATATTCCTGCCTTTTGCATGTTCCTCATTGCAAATATCCAACAAGCGAGCGTAAAACCGTAGCTTGTAATCCACACGCTCTTGTCCGCGCTGCCCATTTGGGAAATAAATATTAAATAAGACTGTATTACCAAATCGTGTCTGAATTACGCGTCCTTCGACATCAAACTCATCAACACCTAAACCAGTCGAGTGATTATTGATATTTAAACTTTTTTTGATATAAGTGCCCACGCCGCTATACCCAGGTCTCGTCGCCGAATTCCAGAGATAATCATACCCAGGTATTAATATATCCTCAGCAATCAATTGTTCTTCCTTAGCTTTTAGTTCTTGAAGACAAAGAATATCAGGTGCTAAAGAATGCACAGAATTGATAAAATCTTTTTTCAATACTGCACGAAAACCATTAACATTCCAAGTAGTAATTTTCATCTCATGCTCCATTGTGGTACACTTTTACATCGTAGTGCTTATTTTACATGGTTAATTACAGATGACAACTCTTCTGATTAAAAACAAGTCCAACCCAAATCTTTCCATCCAAACCAAAATTGCTGATACCTTTTTTAGCAAATTGATTGGATTGATGTTTAAACAAAATCTCGATCAAAATTCCGGTCTTCTATTATCAGATCGATATGAATCACGGATAAACACCTCAATCCATATGTTATTCATGAATTTTGATCTGTGCGTTGTCTGGTTGGATAAAAATTTATTGGTGGTGGATGTAAAAGAAGCAAAAAAGTGGCGCCTGGCTTATTTTTCAAAAGCTGCTTCTCAACATGTGCTTGAAACTAGCGTTACCCACATCAAAGATTTTTCCATCGGAGATCAACTTTTTTTTGAATATGAAAAATAAAATTTCACTTGTCGTCACGATCGTTTTAATTGCTTCGCTGTTTACAACGCCGGTTTTAGCCCAAACAACCGAAGATTATCCTGAATACATCGTTCAATCAGGTGATACTTTAAGTTATATTTCATACCTCTTCGGCGTATCAATGGCCGAAATTCAACAGATGAATAACCTTGCCGATCCGAATAACATATATCCTGACTTGCGATTGAAAATACCTGGATATGCTGGTATTAAAGGTCTCCTCACGCCGATTATTCTCGACTATGGAGAATCCTGGGAAAATTTACTTGTAAAATACCATGCCGATGAAAACACTTTAATTAATATTAATAAACTCATATCCCCCAATACCCTATACCCTGGTAGAGATTTGCTTATACCAATCAATGAGAGCCTTGAGTTATTACACCCAGTTGCCATTGTTGACGAAAATAAGACTTTACTTGAAAATTCGGCTATTATCAACGCCAAATCATATATTCTTTTAGCCGAAAATCGCAAGAATTCTTCACTGGAATTCTTTGCAAATGATCTTATTTTTGACAGTAATCCCAATTTAACTCCCGTCAATGCTATATCCAATGAAATTGAAAGCATTTCTATATCACCTCTTCCACTTTCACAAGGCGATACTTTTACAATAAAGGTGACGACAAAAAAACCAATTACCTTTTCTGGAAATCTTGATGGAAAAGATTTGAAATTTTACACATCAGATGATAAAAATTATTTTGCGCTTGCTGGAATTCATGCTTTGGCTAAACCAGGAATAATAAATTTATCTATCAACGGATCAGATGGTACAAATGAGCTTTTTTCAAACTCACAAAATATTTTGTTAGTTGCTGGAAATTTTGGTTCTGACCCAAACCTTGTCGTCGCTCCCGAAATGATTGATCCGGCCATTACTGCTCCAGAAAAAGAAAAAATCCTTTCTTTGATTTCTATTTATACGCCTGAAAAGTATTGGGATGGCATTTTTGTTAGCCCAGATACGGATTATGCTTTGGAAATCCCAAACTATGCTTCAAGAAAAGAGATTACTTCATTTTTTGGCACCAGACGAACTTATAACGACGATCCGACCCTCACTTTTCATACAGGCGTTGATTTTGGTGGAGGTGTGGGTCTGCCTGTAGTATCAAATGCAGCAGGTAAGGTTGTATTTGCTGGAAACTTGGCTGTGCGAGGAAATGCGATCATTATTGATCATGGTGTTGGTGTTTTCAGTGGATATTATCATCTTAGCAGCTTATCAGTGAACACTGGTGATATAGTGCAAAAAGGTCAGCAAATAGGTAAAGTAGGCAATACCGGAAGGGTTGATCGGGCTGATGAATATGCAGGTGCTGGTGCTCACCTTCACTGGGAAATCTGGGTAAATGGCATTCAAGTGGATCCCCTTGAATGGATAAATTCAGATTATCCTTGATAAAACCTAAGGTATAATACATATGTATGTGAAACATTTCGGATGGAATAAGGTATGACAATTAACGACACATTTTGGACTAACTATCAATTTTCTGAATTCGATCTAGATTCTCTTTACAACCACCTTCTAGAAACCCAGATACCCTTAAATAAAAATGAACTTTCTGTTTTTCTAATCTCTAAAATAATAGAAAAACAAAAAGAAGCTATTGCCAAAGAAAGGCAATCTGGCGCCACCACTTATTTGCCGAAAGGCCAGTATCAAACCGGACAGATGCTTGTTTTTCCTTCTAGAAATTGGCAAAAAGGAAAAGTAGTTGAAGTGCGTAAAGGCAATAATCCTGATTATGCCGAAATGGAAGTCATTACAATTGAGTTTTCTTCTGAAGATGTACTAAGCTTTGCAAGCAACCTGAATGACCACGTTTTGAATAATCTGCAAGAAACAGTTGATAATGAATATCTGGTGCTAAATAATGTTGTAGAAAAATACCGTGAACCCCTCGTAAAAAAATTAGACTCCATTCTTACAAAAAATGAAGATTTGGTTTGTATCGCAGGCAGTTACTTCCCCCGGGCACTTTTAGTGGATGTAGGAGTAGGCCACCTGAATCTATGCGAAGCAGTACTTGAAATGTACGGTGGCGGCCCGATGAAATCACATGAGTTGATCAGTCAAATCGAACTGCCGACGGATGTCAATGCCAATTTAACCGAATTTTCTTTGAATCTTGCCTTACAGGAAGATCCTCGGTTTGATGAAGTTGGTCCTGCCGGAGAAACGCTTTGGTTCTTAAACCGACTTGAACCAGATGAAGTTCAAGAAACACCACCCACTTTGCGCAACCAGGTAGAGCCTGTTGAACTGCCAGAAGAACTTGAACAATATCGCTCATTGGGATCAGAACTATGCGACGAATTGGAAGCTGATTGTGATTGTGATGATGTCGAAGAAGTTACCATCAGCCTGACCTACCCCCATTGGCGCGCGGGCACGCTTCCGCTAACGGCCAAGTTGAAAAATCTTTTCCCGACTGCATATGAAACACCGCGGGTGAAATTTGACTTCGTAGACGGTCATAATCAATCCACGTTTGGCGGCTGGGTTGTGCGCCCATCAAAATATATTTTTGGTTTGAAAGAATGGTACCGCAAAGAAGGTTTCATCCCCGGAAGCCTTGTGCACGTTTCTAAAGGAAAACAGCCCGGTCAAGTTAGCATCCGTGCAGACAAACAACGCAATTCAAAAGAATGGATTCGCACCGTCTTAGTTGGTGCAGACGGCGGTATTGTCTTTGCCCTTCTCAAGCAAGTTGTTACTTGCATTTTTGATGAACGTATGGCATTGGTCATTCCAGACGTTGCCGCAGTGGATAAATTGTGGGATACCAAATCCAGGCAACCAATTGAAAAAACCATTCAAAATATCATGCACGAATTGTCAAAATTAAACCCGCAAGGACACATTCATGCGCAAGAAATTTATGCGGCAGTCAATTTAATCCGCCGATGCCCGCCCAGTGTAGTCATAAGTGTTCTTTTCAGCCAACCATGGGCTAATCACTTGGGCGACCTTTATTTTAGAATTGTTGAGAATTAATGCGAGCTACCAATGGATGAACCAAAAACATTCAGTTTGATCAGACCCACTTTAGAAACACCCTACCATATCGATTTCGACTGGTGGAAAGAGCATGACAATAATTGGCATGTCTTTCTGATCAGTTGCTTGTGTGCTGAACACCAGGCTGCCTTTCAAAATCAAGTAGAGGGTAACCTAATTGATTGGGTTGACCCGATCACAGCCGAAATTCGCCAAGTGGATGGCATTCAAACGACCTTGATGAATCACTGTGTCAAGGAACCAGGATTCTTGACAGCCAATACTGCCATGGTTGACGCGATATTCAGAGTTTTCTTGAGCAACGGCAATCACCCCATGTCTCCGCTGGAATTATCTGATAAAATAGGCAAATCCGCCGATACGATACTCAAAACAATCTCCGGATTTCAGGTTTACAAAGGAATTCGTCCTGCCAGGTAAGTTTACAAGCCTTCGTAGCTCAATGGATAGAGCACCGGCCTTCTAAGCCGTTGGTTATGGGTTCGACTCCCATCGAGGGCACCTTCCGTTCACAAAATTCCATTTATTATTCTTTGGCTCAAGTGTCATTTTATAAAATGATACAATGAAGTCACAGATTTATTCACACTTTGGATTATCCAAAGTAAACATTACAATGAGGTTCACAATGAAATACAATACTACGTTAAAAAAAGCAACGACAAATTTACAATTTTATTCAATGGATATGCATATTCATACACCCGCTTCCATCGATTATCAATCACTTGAAGTCACTAATCTTGAAATCTTGCAAAAAGCCGAATCTAAAGGCCTTGATATCATCGCCTTCACTGATCACAATACGATTCACGGATACCAGAAACTGAAAGAAGAGATTGAACAACTCGAACTCTTAGAAAAACTAAACCGCTTATTGCCTGAAGAAAAAACCAGGCTGCTGGAATATCGTCGCTTACTCAATAAAATACTCCTGCTACCTGGAATTGAATTTACAGCTACCTTTGGTTTTCATATCATCGGTATATTCTCTCCTGATAAAAACCCGCGTGAGATTGAACATTTATTGCTCAATTTAAGTATTCCAGTCAATCAATTAGATAAAGGGGATCCTGCAATTGGCTCTTCGGTTGATGTAATCCGTGCATATCAGTTAATTAACGAAGCCGGGGGCATTGTCATCGCCGCTCATGCCAACTCAACAAACGGTGTTGCCATGCGTGGCATCAACTTTGGAGGCCAAACCCGCATTGCCTATACCCAGGATAAAAACCTACATGCCCTTGAAGTAACCGATCTTGAATTGCAAAGCGGAAGAACGACTGCTGCCTTCTTCAACGGTACAAAACCTGAATACCCTCGCCGCATGCATTGCATTCAGGGCTCAGACTGCCACCGTTTAAATAATGACCCTACCCGCAAAAAGAATCCCGGTGTTGGCGACCGCGTGACTGACGTATTACTAGCTGAACCCACCTTTGAAGCATTGAAAGAGTTGTTCGAATCGAATGACTTTTCACGCACACGACCCCACCGTCATACAGAGGAACCTGTTTTTGATTTCATCCAGGTCGCAAGGGATGAAGGCGCTAATATCATTCAGGACTTTCATGAGTTAATGACGGTGCGTTCTGGAAAACTATACGCAATCCTTATGGATATTTGTGCGTTCGCCAATACCAACGGCGGCACTCTGTTTATTGGCCTGTCAACAGATCTCCACAAAGAACCCATAGGGGTCACGAATTCAGAGCAATCTATAAAAGCGCTTGAAAAAGAGATACAAAATCGACTGAGTCCTCCGATCAAACTGGCTTTTGATGTGCAGAAATACAAGTCAAAAGAAATAATCCGTATTTTGGTACCGAGGGGTGAAGATACACCTTATGCATTGGATGACTACAAGATTTATGTTCGTGATGAAACCGAAACCAACATAGCCGTCAGGGATGAAATCGTGAACTTGGTACACCGAATCCATCCAACTGTTGAATCAACAGACCTACCGGTCTCTGGTAAAACCACATCTTACCATCCAGAAAAAAATGTTCAACCTGCTATTACAACCCCCGTCGGCGAGAGCGAAGACCCGCGCACCGGTGTTGAAGTGATTGAAGTAGTTGTAAGAGGCGGCAAGAACTTCTACACCATGCGTGATTTACGTAATGGTAATATTGTCAAAAATGTTACACAAGCCTCAGCGCGCCGATTATGGCATTACGCCATCACAAAACATCTTGAAATCGCCTCAAATCTTGAAAAGTCAGACATCCAATGGCGCGGAAACTATGGCCTGATCAAACAATACACTCAGGGCAAAACGCAGCATTACGATTTTGTCTTGCGACTTGCTGACGGCTTCCGCTATTTCTTTGGGGTAACACCCGACGGCATTCACGGCAATTGGAAAGTTTTTTCTGCTGAAGAGGAGTAATTTTGACGATTAAGGTTTCAGTCCTCACTGTTTCAGATAGGTCTGCCTCCGGAGAGCGTGAAGACCTTTCTGGGCCGGCTTTGTATGAAACCGTTGAGAAACTTGGGTGGACATTAATCAACCACGGACTTGTTCCTGATGAAAGGCCTCTGATTTCTAATTTTTTATTAAATGCATCATCTTCCGGTAAAATTAATCTCATTTTGACCACTGGTGGAACAGGTTTTGCGCCAAGGGATGTTACACCTGAAGCTACATTGGCTGTAATTGAAAAAAAAGCACATGGTCTTGTTGAACTAATCAGAAGTGAATCGGCCAAAATCAATGCCAATGCTTACTTATCAAGAGCTGAAGCTGGTATCTGCCATAAAACCTTAATCATTAACCTTCCAGGCAGCCCAAAAGGAGCTGTTGAAAGTCTTTTGATCATTGCGCCGTTGATTCCACATGCAATAGAATTGTTGGAGGATCAATCCGGAGATATACATCAATTTTCTTCAAGATAATCCTCATGATTCGAACCCTTTCACGTATAATTACATCAAAGAATTGAGGGTTTCATGACCAATCCAAGTTTTCATTTATTCCAATTACAGAAAATTGACACGAGAATTGACGCGCTCACAAAACGGTTAACTGAAATTGACCGAATGCGCAACGATAATTCTGCACGACAAGAAATCGAACATTCTTTGGCGCAAATAAATAATGCCTACGCTCAACAAAAAAAGAATTATGACGTCATTGAAGAAAAAGCCCATGTTAAGAAAATGAAAATTGAACAATCCGAGTCCTCCCTTTACGGAGGACTTGTTAAAAACCCCAAAGAGTTACAAGATTTACAAACTGAAATAAAACTGTTAAAACAATCAGTCTCGACATTAGAAGATGAACAGCTTGAGCAGTTGGTTGAAATGGAAACAACTGAGGCGCAAGTAACAAGTATCCAAAATTCTCTCAATGAATTTGATGCCAAATTAGCTATTGAGCTATCCGCATTTTTTGTTGAGGAGGGTGAAAAGAAACTTGAAAAAGAAAAGCTACTACATGAGCGAAAAGTGGTTTTAGATCAGGTAAATCCTGAGTTTATGTCTACCTATCAAGCGCTGAGAAAATCAAAAAATGGAATCGCCGTGGCTGCAATTGAAGATGGAAGCTGCCATGTTTGCGGATCCACTTTGACACCGGCAGATTGCCAGACAGCAAAATCACCTTCACGCATGGCCACCTGCTCTTCTTGCGGAAGAATTCTTTATGCTGGTTAATCAGTTAACTGGAAAAATGCTTTTGTAAAAACGCGTTTACTGCTTCTTGCTTAATCCCGCTAATTGAGATCAGTTTGTTATGACTGGTTTTTCCAGAAATTATCTCTAAATTATTGTACGAAATTTTCAATGTCTCGGCCAAATATTTTATGACCGATTGATTCGCTTGCCCATCAACTGGAGGTGCAGTAATTTTGATCTTTATTGTTCCGTCGGCCATGGCGCCTACAATTTCATTGCGAGGGGAACGTGGTATTAGCTTTATTTTTATGATTGCTTTATCAAGATCGCTACGCATCTTAACCTTATTAGCAATCTATAAAAGAAGTCTTAATACTAGCATTTCAACGAGTCGAATTGACAGTAATAATGCAATGGGGCTTAAATCCATGCCGCCGATTGGAGGAATAAACCGTTTAAAGGGTGCCAACATTGGTTGCACAAGGCGATCTAAGAAACTTCTTACTGGATGAAATGGAGGCAGGATAAACGAAAATAAGGCGTTAATAATGACTGCCCAAGAAAGAATATCAAAAAGTGTTTTTACAACAACATAAATAGTGGTCATAATCAGTTATACCTCTATGGTTTTATAGGATAAATTCTTTTGCCCATGATGGCTTCTCCTACTCTTACATAGGTTGCTCCACATTTAATGGCATTTTCAAAGTCAGCACTTGTACCCATGGATAATTGTCGAAACTGACTCAATCCAAATTTATTACGAATTTTGCTGCAAAACTCATTACATAAATTGTAACACTCCTCATTTTGAGTTGGTACTTCAGCGTAAGGTGGCATAATCATCAACCCAACGGCCCTTAAATTTGGCAAGAAAACAATCTTTTCAAAATCAAATAATAGTTGCTCCCTTTTTTTTTCGCTGCTGGCATCAAACCCATATTTCGATTCTTCGCCGGCGATATTTACTTCAAGAAACACATCAATTATTGAACTTTTATCATGATAAAAACGATTCACCTTTTGTGCGAGCTCTACACTGTCAATAGAATGAATACTCGAAAACGATGGATGCATCATCTTTATCTTTCGACTTTGAAGGTGTCCAATCATGTGCCAGGATGGGTGTACTTCTGGATCTATCTCTTCAATTTTCCGAATTGTTTCTTCAGGATAATTTTCACCTAGAATTATTGCTCCAGCCTTTATAACTTCCATAATGCTTGCAGCGTTATGCCCTTTGGTGACAACAATGAGTTTTACATCTACATGCTCTCGACCAGATTTGTCACATGCTTGCTCTATTCTATGCTTGACTTGAAGAAAGCGATTTTGAATAGTATCAGACATGCTGCTCTCCAAGGGCTATGAGTGCCCCAAAACGGCCCGTAGCGCCATTTTCAGCCCTGTGACTGTACCAATCCTCAAGATTGCATGCTGTGCAAATTTCAGCACATTCAATGGCCTTAATTCTCTGTTTCTCGAGTAGATATTCGTTTGCTCGCCACAAATTGAAATGGATTTTTTCTTTTTTGATTGAGACGACCTGGTTCAAATCGGGTCCAAAGGTTGCAGCAGCCAGATCGTATACTTCTTTACCAACAATATAGTGATCAGGGCCAATGGAAGGGCCAATGCCGGCGATAATATCTACAGGATTCACACTGTATTGCTCCCGCATTGCGATTACAGCCTCTTTTACAATATTATTGAGCGTCCCCTTCCAACCTGCATGCACTCCGCCGATTACTTTTTTTACTGGATCAAACAGAATAATTGGAACACAATCCGCGAAACGCATAAACAAGGTTAATGTTGGGTTATTGGAAATTATTGCATCAGCCTTAATATGCGGTTCATCCAGGGCGCGAGGTTTATCCGCACAAATGACGGTGTTGCCGTGAACCTGCCAGACATCAAAGATACTTGCAACATCTCGATCAAAAAACGCAAATGCACGTTTTCGGTTCTCAATAGTGTATAATCGTTCGTCGCCTACAGTTCCGCCCTGGTTTAAACTGGAATAATGTCCAGTACTGACGCCGCCCTTGCGAGTAAAAAAGCCATGGGTTAAACCTTTAAAACCTGGATGTTCAAATTGAAGAACTTCGAGACCATGCTTAACGATTCGTTTCATCAGAGACCGGCTTTGTAGATTGATTTATCTTTTTGATTATTGCAAATTTTCGATGCAAAGTGATGCGCGTTTCTTTCATACTTTCTTCCATCATAGGATACATGAACCAACCTGTACCAACCCCAAATAATGATCCTGTTAATAATCTCCAAAATGGTGTGCTTTCCCTTACAGGAACCCAATCAGGCCATCCCCCTGATAAACTTGGAATTTGAGAAACGCCATCCAACCCAATGGGGATTAACGCTATGATGAACCAGAGATACCATGGCAGTTGCTTAATTTTTTTTCCGGATAGTTGGAACAAAAAACCAAACAAAGCAAGCGATCCGTAGATGGCTACATCTCGTTCACATATGGCAACTTTATATCCATAATAAGTGTCACCTATCCAATCACGAGCATATTCCAGGTCAATAACATCGCTATTTGTTACCTGCTCATAAGTAATAAGATTATCAATGTTAGCTAATTCACGAGGATAGATTGGCTGTTCTCCAAATATAAAAAAAGAACGAAACGCAAGCTGGTGACAAACCACACGATAGACTTTATAAATTATATTGGCAGACGCTGAATGACCTGTTTTTTCCAGTACTGGGGCAAAAAAAGGAAGGGCAATAAAAATCGATAAAAGCACAGACAAAATGATCACATAGTATCTGGAAAAAAAATACGAAAAACGATCCAGATTATTAATTGAAACACCATTTTTAACCCGTTTTTTATAATTTTCATCCCCTGATACTTCCAATCGTTGTTGCCTGGATAAAGCAGATTGAGTCGCGACATTCAGGTCAGTTTCTGAATATGGAGCATGCAAAACGTATGGGCCAACACAAACCGTTGGCGTTTTGCCATAATATTTATCATTCAATTCTTTACTGTCATCAATACAAATATCAACAAATATCAGGCCATTGTTTTGACAATGGTTCTGTAAATGAATAGCTGTGTTATCTTGCTCAAAATCATTTTTACTAAAAAAGTATGTTAACGAAAGCATACACTCCTGCTTGAGGCTTACAGTAAATTTCTAAAATTATTTCCGCCTGAAACAGGCAGTTATAAATATCTTTCCATCTTTATTCCACTACCTGCACATGGGTTCCATCATATCCGGCTTGCTCATAAACCCCTTCGTAATAAGGAGCAGCCGGTTGTGTCCAAAGGTAGATAAATTTGGAATCTTCAGGCTTCATATTTACGCAACCATGAGACATTGGCGATCCCCAGGCATTATGCCAATAAGTTGAATGCAACGCTACACCACCGGTTGCAAAAATCGATGTGTAGCCAACAGCAAAATCTTCATATCCACTACCACTGGCAGATTCACTACCTCCAGCCATGTGCAAGGATACATATTTGCGATTAACCACATGGTAATCTCCGATAGGAGTTGCCCAACCTGTTACCGATTGCCCCTCATTATTAATTAATGCGCCAGTTGAAACAGTGGTATAAAAAACCTCCCGAGAACCTTCATAGGCAGATAAAGATTGGCGGGTAACATCAACAACGATCTTTTTGTCTGGAACTTCCGGCCTAATCGGAGATAAGTCTTCAGGAGATAGCGGCATAAATGCCCTCGCATCAGCCCAAAATTTATCACCGTAAGAACCATGCTTTTCAATGACGTGATATTGAACTGTTCCATCATCCAAAGTGCGTATTCCGTCAATCCATAAAACCTGGCTGTAATAAAATCTTAAAGGCAATATCACCGGTGGTGTCATAAGTTCAATTAACAAGGGCGATTTTGGTGCGGCGCCATCTAACTGAAGTTCAACATATGGAACTGTAACTTCAGCCCAAAATCCAGGAGTATCACCATAAGAAGGCAAAGTTGCCAGGGGCTGATTGGGTATATTTTTTACTGGCTGAACATCGGGGGCGTATATAAACCCTTCATCTGTTTCGTACCAGGTCCTTGACCGATAATATCGCAAATCAGTTGTCCCCATAACCTCACGGTAGATATTTATTACATTATCCTGATAAAGTGTCTTAACAACACTACTTCCAATATCAGGTTTTGCCATTACATCGTAAGTAGCAAAAAGTCTTCCCAGATTCTCTCCTGTTGGAAAATCTGGAAGATTGGCTGAAGCCAATTTAATTTTTGGCAATAGAAGGGCTCCAAATCCGGCAGCTCCCAATTTTAGAAAATCTCTTCGACTAAAATGATTCATTATTTTTTCTCACTGATGAAGTTGTTCACTCTATAGTTCCTGATCTTTTACCAATTGTTTGGTTAAGTTTATCTCAGGCGCCCAATAAGTGTCGCCAGCAGTATACTTTATCCGGCTCCGAATTCGACTATACAAATTAGTTGTTTCCTTGCCCATTTTACCATTTTGAATTCTCAGTCTTAGGTCCAAGGCTCTTACAGACATATAAAGCTCAATGCCCAGAATCTGTTGAAGATTGTCAATAATCATTGCAGTATGTCTGGCTGCCGTCATTGAATTGGCGTTGTGGTCTTCTTGTTCGGCTGAAGTAGGAAGCGAATGAACCGAATCAGGGGTGGCCAGGGTTTGATTTTCCAACACCAACGAAGCAGCAGTATATTGAAGCATCATCATACCAGAATTGAGGCCAGCTTTTTCAATTGAATCTACCAACATCGGTGGAAGACCCATATTCAGTTTACCATCTGTCATTCTAAAGATGCGTCTCTCTGCAATCGCACCTAATTCGCAAAGCGCGATGGATAAGAAATCCATTACAAGACCAACCGGCTCGCCATGAAAGTTACCCCCTGAAATCGCATCACCAGGTTCAAAAATCAAGGGATTATCAGTAGCAGCATTAATTTCACGTTCAACTATCTGTTTTACATAGCCAATAGTGTCTCTGACGCTTCCATGGATCTGTGGTGAACAGCGCAATGAATAAGCATCCTGAATGTTGTCTGATGAATCCACAAATGTGCTTCCCTCAAAGCTTTTCCGAATCGTCTCGGCAGATACCAATTGGCCTATTTGACCACGTGCTTGATGAATGCGCTTGTCAAAGGCTCCTGAGCAGCCTAACAAGGCTTCCAGCGTCATGGCTATGGATCTATCAGCCAGGTCAATCAAATAATCTGAATCATAAACAGCTAAAGCACCAATCGCAGCACTGAAGGTGGCTCCATTATTTATGGCTAAACCTTCTTTTGGTCCTAATACAATCCGCTTGATTCCGGCTGTTTCCATGGCTTGCTTACCGGTTAAAACTTGACCATCCACCTCGGCATATCCAGATTCAGCCTCTAAATCATTAATGTCAGTGGTAAAGACTAACGCTAAATGTGAAAGTGGGCACAAGTCTCCGGATGAGCCCAATGACCCCTGACTCGGCACTACAGGGATAACACCTTTATTCAACATTTCTACCAATGTCTCAATTATCTCTATTCGAACACCAGAAAAACCTTTTGCCAATGTATTTGCTCTCACCAACATGGCAGCCCGAGTTACTTCAACGGGCAAAATTTGTCCAGTTCCGACTGCATGGCTCAAAATCAGATTTCGACTCAGTTGGTTGGCTTCTTCACCTTTTATTTTCTTGTCTGAGAATATGCCGAAACCTGTGTTGATACCATAAACAGGTTTATCTGATTGAACTATGTTATTGAGTATTTGGCAGGATTGAGATACCAAGCTTTTCGCGTTATCGCCAATAGAAACTTTTCCGTTTTTCCTGGCAACTTGTACAATCTCTTCAATAGTTAACGGATGATCTCCGAGGATAAGCATGAGTGTCCTTATATGATTGTAGGATTAATCACGACCTTTGAGTGCCCTGGCGATTTCTCGGGTAATGTCTTTTTGAGCCAGGTCATCCCGTTTGTCGTAAAGCTTTTTACCTTTTGCAATGGCGATATCGAGTTTAGCTCGACCCTCTTTAAAATACATTTTTACCGGAACGACGGTCACGCCTTTTTGTCTTACTGCATCCCACAGCTTCCGAATTTCTTTCTTGTGAAGCAGCAATTGCCTGTTTCTTTTTGGATCATGGTTGTTGTAGCTGGCCGGATTATAATTAGCGATATGTGCTTCAACCAACCATGCTGAATCCTCTTTCACCTCAACATAGGCTTCTTGCAAACTAACTTGTCCAGCACGAATGGATTTAATCTCGCTTCCATGCAGCGCAATGCCTGATTCGAAATGTTCAAGTAGAAAATATTCAAACTCAGCTTTTCGGTTCTTTGCAATCGATTTCGTTTCCATGTTCAAATTTTAACATATTAGATTGATTATTTCGTGTCCATTTCGGAATTACATCTTCCCTTGATCTGGTAAGGCGTCTTCAATACTATTTGCTATTTTTATCAGTTCACCGGCAGAAATGTGATTCTCAAAATTGGATGGATTTTCTTTAGCCCACTTTTCCAACGGCTTTTTCCAATCCAATAAGGCTAATGTGTCTGCTGGATAATGGCTTTTTCTAGCACCAATATTGATCATGTCAAAACCATTTAACACACGCTCCCATTCGCTAAACGGAACCAAATCAGGTGTCACTGAAAATGTGGCCAAGCCTGAAAAAAAAACCGGCTTATCTATCGGAAAATATTGAGTCATACTTTCAAGAAAACGGGATGAATCCATGGTGTTGAATATCAACCATAATGGAAGCAATCTTGAATGATCAATGATGCTGGTATCAAATTGTGAAAACATCTCAACAGCCACACCAGCAGGTTCAAGATTGGCATTTTCAAGAATTTTCTGCTTACTAAAGAAAGCCAGTTTAGAAAAATTATTCGGGTCTTGATAGGAGATTTTTACAAAATTAAACCCTTCCTTTTGGCAAAACTTGTCAATTGCTTCACCTAAACCCTCTTCGCTTCCCCATTCAGACTCTGGACCATCTTCAAGTGGATAATCGTCCAGCATCCAGTGTGAATAATCAAGTTTCTCTTTTTTTGCAAATGCATCCAGTATTGAGGATCCAAAAATAAAATCTTTATCGCTGATGTCTCCCCATCCGCCGACTTGAAAAACGTTTTTTTTACCTGTTCTAAAACGCTTCCACTTTGCCCGGCCTTCAAGATAGACGAGATCCCCACCGGCTACTAATTTATTTTTGATAAAATCTTTATATTCTTCAGGTAAGTCAATCAATTTAACACGCAAATGATTGACTCTTTTTACCAACCAACCATCATGTACCGGGTCATAATGTTGAATAGACATCAGGTCATGATTGTTTTGAGTGATCTTCTTTGCTGCATCCAGGCTTAATTGGTTATAAGAATTAACGTCCCCATTCATAGTGCCATTTTGTAATGTCATGACAAATGCTTGCGGAAGAAAAGGTCCGCCTAAAGCCAAAGAAAGATGTGCAGTGGTCCCTCCCATACCAATGCCCATCGTGATGGCTGGGTATTTAGCATTATTTTCACTGTAATCTTTCAACCTGCCATTAACCAAATCACTGGTTTTCAGGTCTTGCACCTCTTGCATCGAAAGTAAATTGCCCTTGTTTGCCCTCGGAATGAGCCATTCAGCAACTGAACTCGGCAAATGGCCAATTATTCTTAATAACGTTCTTTCAAGTTTCGAAAAGTGATAATTCTCATATTTTGATCCTAATAACCCATTGGCCACTGCTCTGGTAATAATTGGTGACGAGCTTTCGTTACTTTCGAGTAAAATGGACATTATCACTCCTGTTATTTAGTCTAGATTAAAACAAACAGAGGTCTTATCAAAAACAAAATTAGAGATTTACGTACTTATGCCAAACAAACCAATGTTCGGCTGATTGTTGGCGCATTGGGTTTATTATTATTAGTGGGTTTAGGTCTCATTTTTGTGATCTATGGTAAAGGAGCGGTATTTACAGGCTTGCTGTGTATCATTGGCGGTCTAATTCCAATATTTTTAATTATTGCAGCGTTGGCAATAATTGACGTTATCGTTAAGAAAAACAACGAAAAATAGATTTACCTAGCTGAAAAGTACGAAAATAACGCCATCATGAGCCCCAAACCAATTAGAACCAAGATAATCAAGCCAATAGGAATACCAGCGAACGATTGGCTGTCAAATACTTCAAAAGTAGGTATGGCTAAAGGCGCAGAAGGCGTAAATGTAGGCAATTTAGTCGCTAAAGGGGTGGAGACAAATTGCGCAGCCAAAGTAGGATCTATTTGTAATGTTGCTTTAGGCATGGGTGTCGGAGGCACTTCAGCAATAGGAATCTCGCCGGGAGTGACATTAACATAATTAAAATATATCCACCCTTGACCATTGGGTAAAACTGGATACTTGATTAAATACCAATCCCCTCCGGGTGATTTTCCTATAACCGGCAATTCGAGTTCAAGAAACATCTTTCCAATAACATCATAAAATGTACTTGGACCTGACCTTATATTAATTCCGCCGGGTTCAGATTTATAAGATATAACCTTTGCCATCGGACCGGTCGGTGTTCCCGTTACTGTTGGAACAGACCCCGTAGGTTGCTGAGCATGCACACTTTTGGTATCAGATAACGTATATATTGTGAAAAGGAAAAGGGAAATTATGATCACCAATCCCAATATTTTTTGCAGCTTCAATTTCATGATTCTCCGTAGCTTTATTTTTTAGTAAATCTGATTATAATTCAATTATGCCTCAACGAATCTATCACGGGAACTTCAGCAATACTGACCTCGCGCAAGCCTTGATGGCAGAATTTTCTCGAGGAAATCTGCGAGTTCAACAATATTCTTCAGACGACACAGTCGTCGTTCAGATCGCCACCTCTCAATATGCCAGTTCTGGTGGAGCCACTGCTTTAAGTGTATCACTTCAAAATGTAGCAGATGGTGTAGCCGTTGATATTGGCAAACAAGCCTGGTTGGGAATAGCCGCAAGTTTGGGAGTGTCAACAATTGCTGCATTGCGCAATCCCTTGTCATTGCTTAATCGTCTGGATGATATCGCTCAAGACATTGAATCTTTTCAATTGTCTGAAAATGTTTGGAATGTCATAGATACGACTGCGAGGTCTCTTGGATCTGGCCATCAATTGTCAGATCGGTTAAATCGCTATATCTGTGATTTTTGTAATACTCCAAACCCAAAAGGTGAACCCACATGCATTGCTTGTGGTGCCCCCCTCGGAGATATACAACCCCTTTCCTGCCTTAAATGTGGTTATGTCGTGCATATAAATGAATCCAAATGTGTCAATTGTGGATCTTCACTTTAACTGCCCTTTTTCGACAAATGGGAGATTTCAAAAATGATTAAGATTTTGGCAGATACAACATCAACCCTATCAGTAGATGAAGCAAGAAAATTGGGAATTTATTATTTACCACAAATCATTATATTTGGCGAAAAATCATACCGAGATGATACCGAAATTTCAACAGTTGAATTTCTCGACAAACTTCGTAAATCCACTTCACTACCAAAAACGGCTGCTCCACCACCTGCCTTATATACTCCTATTTACGAAGAAATTGTCAAGAATGGTGATTCTGCACTGGTCTTAACCCCTTCTTCAAAAGTAAGCGGAACCTTTCGCAGTGCAACTGTTGCCGCCCAGGATTTTCAGGATGCAGATATTACAGTCATTGACACAAAGTTAATCGGCCCTGGATTTGGTACAGTAGTTCGATTAACTGTTGAATGGTCTCAGCAAGGTGTCTCAATGGAAGAAATCAAAAAACGGATTGAAGATTTTAGTAAACGTTCAGTTATATATCTCTATGTTGATACACTTGAATACCTTTATAAAGGAGGAAGAATTGGTGCTGCAAAGGCACTTGCAGGTTCTGTTCTCCAAATTAAACCGATTTTGTTATTTAAAGACGGACAAATAAACCAGTTTGAAAGTCAACGTACAAAAAAGCGTGCTATATCTCGGATAATAGAATTGGTGCAACAGGAATGTCCTGCCTCGCCTGACTCTCATCTCGCAATTTTGGAAGCTGACGCAATGGATGATGCAATCGAACTCAGGAATTCCTTTTCATCATATTTGAATCTCAAAGATATCCAAATTTGCGATCTACCGCCTGCAATCATAGTCCATGCTGGTCCGGGAGTTTTGGCAGCCAGTTTTTTCAAATAAAAATATTTTAGAATTACCATTCTAAATCATGGATATTTTATTTCAGGATGAATCAATTATTGCTGTTAACAAACCATCAGGTTTGTTGACAATTCGAGACGGCTACAACCCTGCCCTACCAACCGTAAAATCATTATTAGAGCTGGAATTTGGACGCTGCTGGATTGTTCATCGCCTGGATAAAGAAACCAGCGGTATATTGCTGGTCGCCAGAAATGAAACCGCACATCGAAGTCTAAATCTGGCCTTTGAAAACCATCAAATTCGAAAATTTTATCACGCACTAATTTCTGGCGTTCCCAAAAATAATGAATTTATTATCGATTTTCCTCTCAGAATTGACGGCGACCGCAAACATCGCACCATTGTGGATTATGATCATGGAAAACCCGCCAAATCCAAAATCACTATCTTAAATATTTTTCAAGATTGCTGTCAGGTAGAAATTAGTCCGGAAACTGGCTATACGCATCAAATAAGATCCCATTTGGCATCTATAGGGCATCCGATTCTTGGTGATAGTTTATATAATAAAATAAACACAACGCCATCTGAGCTAATTTTGCGAACAGCGCTGCACGCCTTTCAGATAACATTTAATCATCCTTCTACCCTATCACCAGTCACAATTTCTGCGCCTTATCCAGATGATTTTCTAGAGACACTTGATAAGTTAGCCAAATAAAAAGAATCCGGAATTTCGTCCGGATTCTTTTTTGATATTTAATTATCTTATTCCATTACTACTTTTTTCTTACTTCCTGTAATAGCCCAGATAATTGCGGCCAGTAATCCAGCGATGACTATCCACTTATAGGGACTGTCAACATAATTCACGATCACTGGAGCAGCAATTAAACTAACCAGGTTAACTACCTTGATCATTGGATTAAGTGCAGGACCAGCAGTATCTTTCAGGGGATCTCCAACTGTATCACCCACAACTGCAGCCTTGTGACGTTCTGATCCTTTGCCAGTGTTGGCTACAAGGTCTCTCGGTTGATCTTCGACACTTTTCTTTGCGTTATCCCATGCACCACCTGTATTGGCCATAAAGACTGCCAATAACTGACCGCTCACGATAACACCAGCAAGAAAACCGCCAAGAGCTTCAACTCCAAAAACTAACCCGACTACGAGTGGCATCAAAACAGCAATCGTTGCCATGGGGACCAGCTCTTTTTGAGATGAAATAGTTGAAATAGCAACTACTTCTGCATAATCCGGTTTTGTGGTGCCTTCCATAATTCCCGGAATCTTAAACTGACGACGAACTTCTTCTACGATCTTCATTGCAGCACGGCTGACAGCTTTGATTGAAAGTGAACTAATCAACCAAGGAAGTGCAGCGCCAAGCAACAACCCAATAAAGACCGTGGGATCAGCTACATTAATAGATTCCAGGATTTTAACATTCGCTACTTCCTGGACTTTTTTAACGTCTGTGATGTAGGATGCAAATAAACTAACGGCCGCAATAACAGCAGATGCAATTGCGATACCCTTGGTGATGGCTTTGGTTGTGTTACCCACTGCATCGAGGTCTGCCATGGTTTGGCGAGCCATGAGGGTGTTTTCATCATTTTGATCGTGCCAGGCCATCTCACCAATGCCATTGGCATTGTCAGAAATTGGACCAAATGAATCCATCGCAACATTGTTACCCGTGTGACTCAACATGCCAATGCCAAGCATTGCGATACCGTAAATTATATGTAAAGGTTGACCAATGTAAATGAGTGTTGAGAAAAAGAAACCAACAGCAAGAACAATTAATGCCCAGACACTTGATTCCATACCAATTGATAAACCAGAAAGGATGGTTGTGGCAGAACCAGTTTTGGTTGAATCAACAATTTCTCTAACTGGTGGATATTTTGTTGAGGTGAAATATGAAGTTATTGGGTTGAAAGCAACTGCAAGCGCAACACCAATTGTAGTGAGCAATGCAAGTTTCCAGCCATCGGGTCCACCGACATACAAAATACCTACGATGAAAGACCAAACAACCGTATTAATACTTGAAACTTCATATGATCTGAACATGGATTCTTCAGCATCGTGTGCCCGCAAGAATTTTATGGGGAACTTTTCCCAGATGGGTACCGTAAAGGTGCCGAGAATGGAACTGATGACACCAATACCGCGGATGATCAGAGGATAAACAATCCATTTTAAACTATGGGTAGGATCTTGACTCATAAGAGCCAAGCCAAGGATCAAAGCAGAAACGATAGTAACTTCATAACTTTCAAAGATATCTGCTGCCATACCGGCGCAATCACCAACATTGTCACCAACAAGATCAGCGATAACTGCTGCATTGCGTGGATCGTCTTCAGGAATATCCTTTTCTACCTTGCCAACGAGATCAGCTCCAACATCAGCAGCCTTGGTATAAATACCACCACCGACGCGCATAAACAATGCTATCAAAGTTCCACCAAAGCCGAAACCTAATAAAGCGTCAGGAGATGCTTTACCAAAGACAACAAAAATGATAGTTCCGCCTAAAAGCCCTAAACCATCAGTTAGCATCCCTGTATAAGTACCGGCGTAATAAGCAATAGACAGAGCTTCGTTAAATTTGCGTTTAGCAGCCGACGCAGAACGAACACTGGCTTGAATTGCCATGCGCATGCCTAATTGCCCAACGATTAGAGAGAAAGAAGCTCCTAAAATAAATGCTAATGAGCGACCGACAGCAATAATAAGTCGAGTATTTTCAGGAAATTCTTCAACAGCTTCTGCAGTTGGTGTAACTACATAAACAGAGAAAAACATTGCAATGAAAAGAATACCAACTGAAGGCAAAATTGTTTTCAATTGTTTTGAGAGGTAAGATTCCGCACCAACGCGGATTGCATCCCAAACTTCTTGCATCTTTTCAGAACCCTTGTCCTTTTTCATGACCGTGTTTCTCAACAACCAGGCATAAACCAGGCTAATTAACGCGACCACCAAGACACCGACGATGGCTATTTGTTCAAAACCGTTTAGCCCATGTTTTGCAAGACCTAAAACATTCATTGCTCCTCCTCTAGAATTTTAAATACGTTTGATTTCTTAATCATTTTGGAATTTAAACATTAAGTTATGATTTTACCCCTTTTCTGCTGTAAGTAAAGAAGAATGACATTTATTAATATTACATTAGATTATAGAATGCTTATTGACTTTTATATTCAATTTAGTGTATATTGTTATGCGGTCAATTTTGGGCCAAGTACTAAGCGGAAGCTTCCTTCCGCTTTTTGTACGCCTACATTGTTGAGTATATACAGCAGTTTTATTGCTATTGTAATTCTTACAAATTTTGTGTATTCTAATTTTGTGAAGCTGTTGTTTGACTTGTATTCGAACACACACTTCCGGTTTAAGGACTTTGATAATTAATGGAAAACCCTATAATCAATATCGTTGAAGATGATGATGAAGAATATACTGCAATAGCCAGGTTAATTGATCTTGGACGGCAGAAAAACTATGTCACTATTGATGATATTCTCCATTTCTTCCCTGATGCTGAACAAGATGTTGAGCAGCTGGAAGAAACATTTGCGGCATTAATGAGTGCCGGTATTCCGTATCTTGAAGATGAATCACTTCCCGAAGAACCTTCAGATGAAGATCTGATTGTTAGCGAAGAAGTTGAAGAACCCAGAACGATGCTCTCTGACGATCTTGAAAATATTGATACCGATGATACTATCGGTCTCTATCTCAAAGAAGTTAGTCGGGTCCCTCTGCTCAACGCTGAAGAAGAAGTCGAGTTAGCCCAACGTATAGAACGTGGACGAATGGCTCGAGAAGAATTAGCTAAAGGAAATGTCAACAATAAACGCCGTCTTGAGCTTCGCAAACTTATAGAGGATGGTTGGTCAGCAAGAGAGCATCTGATCACTGCTAACTCACGCCTTGTTATCAGTGTGGCAAAAAAATATATGGGGCGCGGTGTTCCCTTTCTTGATCTAATTCAGGAAGGCAACATCGGTTTAATTCGGGCGACCAAAAAATTTGATTACCGTCGTGGTCACAAATTTAGTACCTATGCCACCTGGTGGATCAGACAAGCAGTTACCAGAGCAATTGCAGACCAGGGTCGGACAATCCGAGTTCCTGTTCACATGGGTGATCAAATTAATAAACTATTACGAATTCAACATCAATTAACCCAACGGTTAGGGCGCGAACCAACTGTAGAAGAATTAGCCATTTCTTTGGATGTGCCACCCAAAAAAGTTGAAAACATGATCCAAGTGGCCAGACGCCCACTCTCACTTGAAACGCCCACGGATGATGAGGAAGATTCAGTATTAGGTGATTTTATTGAAGATGATGAAGCACCTCCGCCTGATGAAACAGCAACTTATAACCTTCTGAAAGAACATCTTGAAGACGTATTAAATGGCTTGCCGCCCCGAGAAGTTCGAATTTTGCAGCTTAGATATGGTTTATTAGATGGCCAGGCATACACTCTCGAAGAAGTTGGTAGGAAAATGGGTGTTACTCGCGAACGCGTACGTCAAATTGAGGCCCAAGCATTGAGTCGATTGCGACATCCCTCAATTCGAAGAAAATTAAGAGACTATTTAGGAGATTAACCTCAATTAAAAGCAGTTCAACGTGGACTGCTTTTTTTATAATGTACTCTTGCGGAAAAATGTTGATTGTTGCATACTTAAGCATGAGGGCAAGTGAATGATTTCATTAAAAGCATATAACCGAGAAATTGAACAACTCATTGATAATGGGCTATACGATGATGCAATTGCCCATTCTGTCCACATATTGTCAATCTACCCTAAATGTATTGAGTCATATCGCAATTTAGGCAAATCTCTATTGGAACAAAAAAAATATCCTGAAACATTGGATGTGTTTTCTCGGGTTTTATCAGCAATTCCTGACGATTTTATTTCACATGTAGGTCTTTCAATTATCGTTGAAGACCAAAATAATCTTGATCTGGCGATCTGGCATATGGAACAAGCCTTTGATGTCCAACCCTCCAATTTGGCTATCCAGGATGAATTGAAACGGCTTTTTGGACGGAGAGACGGCGAACAACCCTCCAAAATTCGCCTGACCAGAGGTGCGCTTGTGCGCATGTACGCCAGGGGTGAGTTGTTTCAACAAGCCATTACCGAAATTCTATCCATCCTCGAAGAGGATCCCCGCCGAATTGACCTTGAAGTGATCCTTGCCAGGATGCACTATTCTTCTGGAGCAATAGATGAAGCTGAGTCAAACTGTAATCGAATTTTAGAAAATTATCCATATTGTTTTGAAGCAAACCGAATTTTGCAGCAAATACATCTAACCAAGAATAATAATGAAGCTGCGACTATTTATAAGAATCGCCTCATCAGCCTTGACCCCTATTATCAGTTTATAACTTCTCCCTTTTCAGAAAATGAAATTCCTGAAAACAAAGTTCAATTAATTAAACTTGAAGTTATTCCATCAAACAATATGAATTCTCATATTCCTGAATGGCTTGATGAAATTGATCAATCCAAAAAGGATAAGGCAGGCGAATCGCTAAATTGGACAAATGATCTCTCAAAAACTGAAGAGCCAAACGCTAATCCATTGAATGTCCCTTTTTCAGTTGAAGATCAAGACTTGGACAATAGTGACGTTAATAATTTAATGGAAACTGATGACGAAATTCCAGAATGGATCAAAAGCGCAGGTTTGAATTCAAACGTAGAAACTGCTTCAGAAGAAACAAACAAATCAATAACCGCTGCTGAGTCTGATAAAGAATCAGAAATCTCAGAAGTCCGAGTAAATGATTCTCAAACAGAGACAAGTACTAACGTATCCAACGACGATCTTGCATTACTATTCACAGAGTTAAAAGAGGGAAAAATGGAAGATGAAAACCTGGTTACAAACGGAAACGAAGAAAAACAATTTCCTCCATCTGAGTGGATGTCACAGTTTTCCAATTCAGATGCATCAACATCCCAACAGCCATCTGATCAGGATTTTCCCGATTGGTTAAAGAATTTTCAAGCCGAAGAACCCCAGAATTCTGAGTCCTCCGAAGATATGCCTGATTGGTTAAAAAACCTTCAATCTGAACCTGAATCGGTCTCTCAATCGTCTGAAAATGAGTTAACTGAATCTCCGATTGCAGAATCTGAACCTGAAGAAACTACATTTGATAGTATTTTTGATCACGAAATTGTATCAGAAGTTACATCTGCGGTTGATGGTACACCGCAAGTACTCTCAGACCAAGATGATGGTTGGGAAAAAATCGAATTATCATCAAAAATTATTCAAGATACTCAGACACCTAATATTGAAACTGGTGAACTCAAGCCCATTTCTTCTGACGATAAAATTCCTGATTGGGTCAAATCAGTCTTAATTAGCCAAAATGTAACTGATGATGATTTACGAGATGAGGATGTTGAACCTGATTTTGATACCACACCCGCCTCTGATGAACAATTAGAAACAACTAGTGTTTTACAAGCCTCTAGCGCAGAAAGTTCAAATCTGGATGATGGCATTATTTCTCAACAGACAAACGATGAACTGCTTGACTGGCTACGAGGATTAAAAACACCAGACGAACCATCTTCACTAATCGGAGAACCTTCTAATACTATAGAAACCACAGCAAATGATGCAATTGAAAAAGATCAGGAATTTATTCTGGAATCTCAACACAAGAATGATTTACAAGTACCCAAAGATTCTTCAGCCAATCTATTTGATAGCGAATTGAATGATCAGTCCATTGATCAACTACGTGAAGAAACAGAATTAATCTTTGAGAAACTTGATGAAAGTATTCAAACTAATTTAGCAGATGTTGAATATACTGAATATGCCAATGAAATGACTGATACAGCAACGCAAAGTGATACAACTGAACTCGATACTCCCTTTGAAGTTCAACGAGAGAAAATCACAGAAACAATAATAGAAAACGCAATCGCGGATTTTAGCGAATTATTAGATAGTGAAGATTTTGACACTTTATCTACAACAATTTCGAAACAATCACTTAATGCGCAAGAGATTGAACAGCTCGTTGACCAAATTAAATCTACTGAACTAAAGAACAGTAATAATTTTGCTTATTGGCAATGTTTAGGCGATATCTATTCAAAAAATGATCAACTCAGTAAAGCGCTATCAGCATATCAAAAAGCTGAAGATATTTTGTTAAAGTCAATTTCATCATAATTGGAGACTATAAAGTGGAAAGAACATTGGTATTAATCAAGCCCGATGGCGTCGAAAGAAATCTATCTGGTGAAATCATTAAACGTCTTGAAATGCGCGGGTTGAAAATTACAGCCCTCAAATTTTTGCTAGTAAAAGAAGAATTAGCCCGCAAACATTATGATATCCATCAAGGGAAGCCTTTTTATGAGGGCTTGATCAAATATATAACCAGCGGACCTGTTATTGCAATGGTATTAGAGGGACCTAATGCCATCAAAGCAGTAAGGCAAACTATGGGTGCAACAAATCCCGTTGAAGCTGACCCAGGCACAATCCGGCACGATTTTGGCATAATTACCAGTCGAAATCTTACACATGCTTCAGATTCTCAAGACAATGCTGAAATTGAAATTGGTAATTGGTTTACTCAAGATGAGATTTTTCAGTGGGAAAGAGTTCACGAAAATTTCTTCACGGGATTAAACTAAAAACAAATTAGCCATAAATAATGGAGTGCCAAGATGAAAATATACATTACGGGAATCAGCGGATTCCTAAGCATCAACCTTGTTCGCTATTTGCTTTCAAGAGATTATACAGATATTGCAGGTATTGATCTTGTCAATTTTGATTATCCAGAACGAGATAAAATAGAATTTCTCCAGGGAGACATTCGCGACAAAAATGCACTTGCTAAAAGTATGAAAGATGCAGATATTGTTATCCATACCGCTGCGGCTTTACCCCTCTATACCCCTGAAGATATTTATACTACGGACATTGTTGGAACCAATAATGTTTTGGAACAAGCTTTACAGTACAAAGTAAAACGATTTATTCACATATCCTCAACAGCAGTTTATGGTGTTCCTGATCATCACCCGTTGTATGAAACGGATCGAGTTTATGGCGTTGGACCTTATGGTGAAGCCAAGGTTCAGGCAGAAGAAATCTGTAATGGTTATCGTGATAAAGGGATGTCAATCTCGATACTGAGACCAAAATCATTTGTAGGGCCTGAAAGATTAGGTGTATTTGCCATTTTTTATGAATGGGCCAGTGAAGGCAAAAATTTTCCTAACATAGGGCCTGGTAATAACCTCTATCAATTGTTGGATGTCGAAGACCTATGCCAGGCGATTCACTCTTGCATGACGCTGCCAGAAGCCAAAGTTAATGACACCTTTAATATTGGCGCCGCGATTTATTCTACGATGAAAAATGATTATCAAGCAGTTCTCAATGAAGCTGGTTTTGGTAAGAAAATCATTCCTTTCCCGGTCAAACCAGTGGTATTAGCCTTGAAAATTCTTGAGTTTTTGAAGCTTTCTCCTCTTTATCCCTGGATTTACGAAACTGCTTCAAAAGAATCCTTTGTTTCAATAGAGAAAGCACAATCTCAAATTGATTACTCACCTATCTATTCAAACAAAGACGCTCTAATTCGTAACTATAACTGGTATCTCGAAAACAAGTCGAAATTATCCGGAGGGTCTGGAGTGTCTCATCGTTTGCCATGGAAACAAAAAGCCCTAAAACTGTTAAAGATATTCTTTTAGCCAAAATAATTTACCTCAATAAGGCACCAAACGCCTGGCACCAAACGCCTGGCACCAAACGCCTTGACGGATATTTTTGATTATGATAAACTTTTAGTTGTTCGGGGGCGTGGTGTAGCGGCTAACATGCGGCCCTGTCAAGGCCGAGATCGCGGGTTCGAACCCCGTCGCTCCCGCTCGAACTAAAAGAATCCTCCCTTGAGGATTCTTTTTTGCTAATAATAATTAAAACATGCTTTAAATGTGTTTCCATTTTTCTATTTTCAATATATACTTGTATTGACTGATAATGAATTTTATAAATACAAATAGGTGGTTAATAAATGACTATTGAAGAAAAATCCTCATCTCGAGGAACTGGAGCCATCGGTTTGGCCATAGTAGTTATTGTAATTGTAGCCATTATTGGAATTTGGCTTGCAAAAAACCAATCATCTGACAACAATCCAATGCGTCAGGTAACTTACATAGTAAATTCTGACGGTGGATATGCACAAATAATTTATACTAGTAGCGTTGGAGTAATCACAGAACCTGCTATGATGACGACACCATTTAGTAGAACTATTACATTACCTGTTGGCATTGAAGTATTCTTAACCGCAAGTAACCCATCTCAAAATGGCAAGATTTCGTGTGAGATTAAAATTGACAATCGAGAATGGAAGTCAAGTCGTGGGACTCACCCTGTGGATTCTGTTGCTTGTGGCGGCATTTTAAAGTAAATTTTTTTTAATCTAAGTTTGAGGTTTGCTCTTCTCTTCAGAAAATATTTTAGCTAAATCAAGCATAATCACTAGAAGGTTTTCAATTTTAACAATACCGCGAATATATGTTGAATCAATAGATGTTGATATCTGAGGTGTTGGTTCAATTTGTGAATCTTCAATTTCGATAACTTGAGAAACCGCATCCACTACCATACCTACCTTCGAATCTTGAAGCAACGCTACAATAATTCGAGTATCAATACTATTTTCCTTGTCAGGCAAACCTAATCTTTTTTTTAAATCAATAACGGGAACTATATTTCCTCTAAGGTTAGTGACCCCGACCACATGTGCCTGAGCATGTGGCACTTTTGTGATTGCTTGAAGCTTAATAATCGCTTCAACTGATGATACATCCACTGCATATTCTTCACTCAACAATTTAAAAACAACCATTTGCGTAGTCATAATCATGCTCCGAAATAATCTAGCCAAAACTTATTTTTTTATATCTGGTTTTGAAGGGATAGCCATTTGTGCGGTCGTTTGGCCATGAATTTTTCCTTCACGCAGTGCTAAATGGATGTTTATACCTGTGTCATCAAATAATACAGGAACAACTATTCTGGCAAAATCTAAAGTAGATATAGTGGCATCTTTGCCAAGCAACAAGGTTGGAGGAGAAATCGTGGCTTCATAACCCGCAACAGAAAGTTTTACGCTTGCTCTGCCGGTGATTACGTTGCCAAGTTCTGCGATACCGCTTTGAGCTAAACTATTAAAAGAAGTGATATTTTCACCAATCATCTTTGATACGAGTAGCATTGCTGTATCATTTGACATACCAAAATAAACAGTTCCTTCAACCGTTCCAACTAATGCCAAAATGACTGTGATATCATCAGTTTTATATTCGTTTTGTTCTAGACCAAGATTACCCCGTTCGGCAGTAATTCCAGCTTCGGCTTTTAATACCTCAAAAGCCGCTTCAATAAATGGGTTCAAAAATTTTACATTCATTCAGGTCCTCATTCTCGATTCTATTACTTCGAAGTAGTAGCTTGTTTGATCAATGGCACGAAATTATCGTTCCATTCACCAGCTTGGCTTTCTCGCAAAGCTAAATGAATTACCATAACCCCAAATTCACAAGTTAACGGAACAACGATTCTTGGAAAATCTAAAGTTGAAATTTGAACACCTTTTCCAGTAATCATTGTTGGAGGTGAAATTGTAGATTGATATCCGGCATCAGAGAGCATAACTGTTGCACGACCCGAAATTACATTTCCGAGTTCAGCAACACCACTTTGTGCCAGGTTATCAAAAGCAGCAAATTCTTGATCCATCATTTTTGACACTAATTTCATACCAAGCTGCTCTGAAAGTCCAAATAAGACCACTCCTTGAACTTGTCCAACGAGATTGATTAAAACAGTAACTTCATCAGTGGTCATCGCTGATTTTTGTAATGTCAGAGTTCCTTTGCTGATAGTTACTTTTGCCTCAGCCATTAATACTTCAGCGGCAGCATCTACAAAGGGATTTAAAAATTTTACATTCATACAACCTTCCTCCTGCTAAGAAACGCATAACGTTTAATTATTACTTCATTCCAATAAATATTTCCGCCTCATTTACATATTCGCTTATTTTTGTAATTAATGCATCCATTTTTTGTTGGTTAAATTCCAATTTTTGAATTGCAAAATCATTTAAACTATACTGTAATCCATCAATGCCAATTCCTACACCCATCATCATCATCGCAGCATCAGAAATATGTACTGCTGATGCTATCAAACTATGTTCACCTGCCATTTGTGGCGAATGGTGAAATTGAATTGCAGCAATTAAGGGGTCTGCCAATCGCCAACGTCGTGCTATTTCACCCCCAAGATCGGCATGATTAACGCCAAACAGTTTACTTTCAAGATCCTCAAAAGACATATTTTTCCAGTTAGAAAATTTTTGTTGTTCTTTTCTCAGAAGAAACTCAAAAGCTAGTTTTCCAATATCGCATAACAAACCTGCATGATAAGCTGTTTCAGCAGCTTCCCTACCGTACGGCTCCGCAACAAAACGTGCTCCTGCAGCAATTCCAATGGAATGTCGCCATAATTCCCCTCTATCAAGGCCATAGCCTGGAATTGGTCTTTCAAGATAGGGGGCAACGGAAGCAGCCAAAATTATTGATTGGATAGTGCTTTGGCCTAAAACGACTGCTGCTTGCTGCACAGTCGTTACCGGATAGGTCAATCCGTAATAAACAGAATTAGCCATTCGTAAAATTAAACTGGTTAAAACCTGGTCCTTCCCTAAAACCTCAGAAACAATTGCCATATTCGATTTAGGATCACGAATCAATGCCAATGCTTTTTGTGCCGCTTGTGGTAACGGAGGCAGGTTTCCGACTTGGTTTACCAACTCATCAATACTTACGCTCATTTTTTTATCTCATCAGTCTTTTGATAAAAAGAAATACCCATGTTTTTTAAACCAAATTCATTAGGCCGTGGAATAATTTCAGTTCCGCCGAGGAATAAAATGCCACCAGACCTTAATGCCTTCTGAAATTTATTATTTAATAATGCCTTAACTTCTGTGGTGAAGTATATGATTACATTTCGACATACTATCAAATCGAAATCACTATCATATGGATCTGTTATCAAGTTCTTTTCTTTGAATTCAATTTTCTTTGCATGTTCTTCTTTTACAAAATATGGCGGAAAATCAGTTCGAAAATATCGAGACATTTGTTTGTCATTAATATTCTTTACTTCATCTTGCCTGAAAGGTCCGCCAGCTCTTGCTTTATCCAGTGCTCCTCTATCAAGATCAGTTCCAACAATGCTAAAAGGAATTCCTGGATTTAGCTCCTCCATTATCATTAAAAGAGTATAAGGTTCTGCCCCAATTGAACATCCAGCGCTCCAAATCTTTAATGATTTTTTGCCGTTTTTAGGATTTTTAATATAATCAATTAATGAAGGTAACACGTGCGTTCTTAATGAATTCCATCTTTCAAAATCTCGAAAGAATTCAGTGACATTTATTGTTAAGTAATCTCTAAATCTGGATAATTCCTTTTCCTGTGTTTTCAGCCTTGCAAAATAATCATCCCAAGTGGCATCACCCATACGAATGATCCACGAATCAAGACGACGTTTCATCTGCTCATCTTTATACCCGCTCAAGTCGATATCGAGTATTTTTTTTACGGTTGATCTAATTTGCAAGTAAACATCTTGTTCCATGACAAAAATCCCGTATTTCTAATCTGATTTTCTAAGAAAATTCATAACTGCTGGTGCCATCTCTGAGAGGGCCACTACTTTATCTACAACTCCGGCTTCAGTAACACTTCTGGGCATACCCCAAACGACACAAGAGGATTCGTCTTCGGCAAAAATATATCCACCGGATTCGTGAATCAGGGTTGATCCACTTGTTCCATCACTTCCCATACCTGTTAAGATGACTCCAACAACAGAATGGCCAAAGTGTTGAACAACTGAAAACATTGTGACATCAATTGCAGGCCTTACACCATGTACAGTTGGATTTTGATTTAAAGTAATTCTTTTATCACCATCCAAAACCATATGAAAACCACCCGGTGCTAAAAGCGCTTTTCCCACTTCAAGTTGGTCACCAGGCTCAGCCTCTTTAACTCTTATTTTTGAAGCAGAATCTAATCTTTCAGCTAAAGAATGAGTAAAACCTACTGGCATATGTTGAATTATCAGAATTGCAGCAGGAATATTTTCCAGTTCTGGGACTAAAGTATTCAATGCTCTCGGACCACCAGTAGATGATCCAATGATAAGTACCTTATCTTTATTAGTTAATGGTCTTACAATTTTAGTATCACTTTTGACAATCGTTCTAGGGAGCTGATTGTTGATTGGAATAGAGAAAACTTTGGCATTAACAACTTTCAATATTTTTGCAACAACTTCGTTCATCACTTCTGATATATTGGTTTTGTTTTCTGGCTTGGCTACAAAATCTACTGCGCCTAATGTTAATGCACGAATCGTTTCGGTTGCACCCTCTTTAGTTAAACTACTCAGCATAATTACTGGACACGGATGATGCGCCATAATTTCTTTTAGGGTTGATAGACCATCCAACCTGGGCATTTCTACATCCAATGTTATAACGTCTGGATGGAATTTCTCTAACAGCTCCAATGCCTCACGCCCATCACTGGCAGTAACGATCACCTGAATATTTGGCGTCATATTGAGATGCTTTGTGATAGAAAATCGCATAAAAGCGGAATCATCAACCACCATAACTTTGATGATCTTGCTCGTTTCTACCCCTGAAGTATTACGGCCTGTTGTCATGGTCTACCCAATCAGTTTTTGAAGAGCCCCAACGACACGATCACGCTCAAATGGTTTTACGATGAAGTCTTTTGCACCTGATTTGATTGCTTCCAAAACCACTGATTCCTGGCCTAAAGCGGTTAACATGATTACTTTCGCTCCAGAATCTACAGCCAATATTTCACGCAAGGCAGTAAGGCCATCCATTTCAGGCATGGTGATATCCATTAGAACAACATCAGGCTTTTCTGCTTTATAAGCATTTAGAGCCAACAAACCATTTTCGGCTTCTATTACTTCATACCCATCGCCAACAAGCATTTTTGAAATTCTAACCCGCAAGAATTCTGCATCATCCACAACTAAAATCTTTGCCATCCTTATACTCCTTTGTAAATAAAAAAATCTAAAAAACGGTTTCTTTTTCACCGATCATTCTGATCGTCATTTTTCCATCGGCAACATAAATTCTAAAAGTTCTTCCAGTGTTTCCACCAACATTTTGACTAACTATTTTCATTCTTTGATTTTCTAATACTTTTAGTGCCATAGCAATATTTCTGGTACCAATGTCAAAAGTTTTTGACAATCCAGGTGATGTTAACATATTGGCACCACCTGCAATTCTAATTATTAATCTTTCTTTAACTGCTCCCTTACTGATCATTTCTTCAAAAAGCTTATATATTCCATTACCAACATATTTGGTTGATGATAGATCAGACCCATTCAATGGTTCTGGCAATACTGCATGTAAAAGACCAGCTATACCTTTAACAGGGTCATATGCTCCGATCCCAACACAAGAGCCCAAACCAAAAGCTACCAATATTTCCTCGCAATTTTGGCTAACCGCAATTTCACCCAATCCAACGCCTACACTCGTTTCCATAACAATAATTATTTAGCTCCATATGCTAAAATGGTCTGTGGATCTGGAATAACCCAAAATTGAATTTCAGTACATAAATCGCCTTGCACAAATTCAGCATCAAACATTAATACTTCTTCGTTTTCAATTCCTGCTGTAGCAATAACTATATCTAGTATAGCAGCACACATATCAACCATCACTGCGGGCGGGGTTGGTCTCACTGAACGTCCAGTATTATCTGAAACATAATTTAAAAAGTATGTCCCAGTAATGTTTCCAAGTTCTTGCAAAGCCGACTTTTCCATTTTTCCTAAAACGGTAGTAGTTCCAATTGGTTCACCCATTATCATATCTACGAGGCCAAAAGCTTTTTCACAAGGCATTACCAACATCATCTGCCCAGCAATTCCACCTTCTGTTTTTAAATAGATAGCCACAGTTTCGTCTTCAGGGCCTCCAAGCATCTTGGGAATATCTAACAGTTTCACTAATTTTGCAGAGGAACTTTTAACTGTTAATTCTTTTCCAAGCATACCTGCAAAGCCTTTAGAGGCATTTTCTATTCCTTCTTTAGATATCTTTGTTAGAAGGTTTACAAACTCATCAGTAAAAATTGATCTTAGCTCGGTCATTTTTTCCCTTTGTTAGTGATTTGCAGATAATTTTATTAAGCCTTGTACATCAACAATTAATGCAATTTGCCCATCTCCCAAAATTGCTGCACTAGAAACCCCTTGAATTTCACCTATTACGTGTCCGAAGGATTTTACAACAACCTCTTCTTCACCAACTAAATGTTCTACAACAATACCAACTTCTTGCTTGCTTGTTCTTACAACTACTACATAAGAAAAATTGGTTTCATGTTTATCAGAAGTCAGATCAAAAACTTCAGCCAGATTAATCAGCGGTATGATCTTTTCGCGCAAAACAACTACGGATTTTCCATTAACGGTTTGAAACTTTTGATCTATCAGCTTTTGAGTTTCAACAACAGTTACAAGTGGAATCGCAAAAACCGATTCACGAACTTTTACCAATAAAGTTGGCACTATTGCCAGGGTTAACGGCAAAATTATTTGAAATTGAGACCCCTTGCCTGCAACCGAATCTACAAGAATTGAACCGTTTAAGCGCTCAATATTACTTCTGACTATATCCATACCAACACCCCGCCCTGATATGTCGGTAACTTTGGCTGCAGTAGAAAGTCCTGACTCAAAGATAAGATCAATGGCTTTATCATCAGACATGCCATCAGCTTCGGCTTGTGTAATCACACCTTTTCGAACTGAGGCGGCTTTTATCTTATCAATATTTATTCCCCCGCCATCGTCTTCTACAGTGATTACTATCCTACCTTGATCGTGACGAGCTGATAATATAATGGTTCCACGTTTTTCTTTTCCATTCTCCAAACGCTTTTCTGGAGATTCGATACCGTGGTCAACTGAATTTCTGATTAGATGAATGAGCGGATCATTTATTTCTTCAATTACTGATCTATCTAATTCTGTTTCTTGACCGCGAATAACCAGGTCTATTTCTTTGCCGACCTTTTGTGCCATATCCCTGACCATGCGCGGGAATTTTTTGAATACATTTGCAACAGGGAGCATACGAATATGCATCACCTCTTCTTGTAATTGATCAGTAATCCTTCCAATATGAACAACAGCTTCAGACAAAGTATTCGTGTTTTCGTTGCCTCTGAAATCGCGTTCAAAAGCAGAATGAATCTTGATCAACCTATTTCGATCAGTGATTAATTCTCCGACCAGATTCATTAGTGCATCCAATCGCTCAACGCTAGTTCTCACAGTGCGATCAATTAAATGGTCGCCAGATTTGGTACTGTCACCTCCGGTTAAGATCGCCGTCCGTTTTTGGTTCATTGTCTCTTCAATTGCATGATCAACAACAGATTGAGTGAGCAATCCCATTGAAACAAGTAATTGCCCCAGAAGTGGAGCGCTATCTGGAGGATAAGTTTTTTGTTTGTCAAGAACAGTTTTTAATTCCTCAGCAGTAATAAAATTCTTCGATAATAAATATTCGCCTAAACGGGAAACTTCAAATTCTGGCTGAGTAGCCGCTTTTGTACTATTCCCTCCACTTGTAGCTTCGACCAGGGATATAACTTCATTTTTGAAAACCAGTCGATCTATTTCTGGAACATCTAAAATTTCTTTTTTTATTTTTTCTTCTGATTTACTAGGAATTATTCGCGCAGAAAGATGCCCGACCGGTGCAGCACTTTCTATTGTTTTTTGCGTTGGAATTAAATCAATTATCTCTCCAGCACTTTGAAGCACCATCAGTATTTGGAATGCGCGAGCAGCAGATGCAACACTTGTTGAAGAAATATCTACTTCAATATGTAATTCATTATTTGCATTTTTTGAGTCAGAGAGTTCGGTTGTTACTTTTTTGCTCTTTATTTTTTCGGCTTGCTTAATTTCACTTACTTTTTCTACTGGCATTTCACCTTGCGTTTTATTTTTCGAATCTTCTTCAACTTTACTTTTTTGCTCCCTTGTAGAATCCATTGTAGATTCTAAAAAAGTTTTAAATGATTCAATCATCTGTGGAACATCACAAGCACTTGTCTCGCTGGTAATTACTTCATCACGTAAAGAACGCAATATATCTACTGTATCAAGGCATAAATCAATAAGGTTGGTCGAAATAGGAAGTTGGCTCTTTCTAACGGCATCAAACGCATTCTCAAGAACATGAGTAATCTCAACCAGTCTTTTATGACCGATCATTCCTGCGGTTCCCTTAATGGTATGAGCCGATCTAAATAGCGCTTGAAGCAATTCGGGATCTCTATCATCTTGTTCAAGACGAACGAGACCATCCTCGAGAGTCGTTAAGTGATCTTCAGTTTCAGCCTGAAAAATTGGAAGTTCGTCTTCACTGATATCAAAAACCATATAATATTCTTTCCGCCTACCAAAATATAAAACGATTAATACCTAATAAGGTTAGCATTTTGAATCAATTAATTACGTAAATCAGATATAAAAAGATCGGAAAGGATGCATAAATCTATTAATTATTGACCTATTGTAGCCCTTGGATCTATTGCAACGCCATTCTTTCTGATTTCATAATGTAAATGTGGACCTGTAGAATTTCCAGTATTGCCTGAAATTCCGATAATATCACTTGAAGAGACTTTTTGACTAATAGTTACTGGAATTGCTGACAGGTGCGCATAATAGGTTTGATATTCTCCATTATCAACTATAACCAAATTACCATATCCTTCGTTATTCCAACCGGCGTAAGTAACACTACCATCCATTGTTGACTTAATACTAGTTCCAATGGGAACACCAAAATCGAGTGCCACATGTCCTTCTCGACAGGTTTGTGTCAAAACGCCAATTACAGGCAACCCCTGCGGAGGATTAGCAATATTTAATTGCATCGGGTTTTCAATACCAAAAAGCCTTTGGAACATTAACATCATTATTGGATCTAATAAATTGGTTGAGGTTTCAATTTCCCCACCAAAACTGGACGTTGAATTAATATCAGCAATAAATGTTGAAAACAAATTGTTAAAACTGGAATCAGCCAACAAATAAGTTTGTTTTGAGACAAAAGCCTTCTCTGGAATTATATTTTTTTGTCTGTTAGTCAATTCAATATTATTCGTCATGATTTTCATTTTATTCTTTGAAGAGTGAAGGTTCAGTAAACTCAATGTAAAAAACTGCCCAATTATCAATAATAAACTTATCATTGCATTAGAAATTTTTAATATATCCAAACTTTTGACTATCAGATGTTTATATTGTATTTACGCAGGCTTCAGAGAAGTTTTATTACACTATCTTTATGAATCTGGTAAATTTATCTCTGAAAGTAAATGTATAAATGGATCATGCACAAATTTGGATAGGTTCATGTGTAATATTATTTATAAAAGGCAAAAATGGAAATTGTCATTGAAAACCCACAAATTATGGACTATGACATGAATGATTTAAAGCAACGTAAAACTATAGGTATCTCACACCTTGAAAATAACAATTTCAAAGAAGCTGTTAATGTCTATAAAAAAATCTTATCTGATTACCCAGAAGACGTTGAATCATATCTCCTTTTGGGCGATCTTTATATTGCAAATGAAGATTATCCATCAGCAGAAAAGTTATATCAAAAAGCATTGTCTCTGGAACCCAATAATGAGGTTATCCAAAGACGTGTAAAACTTTCTGCATTCGAACTTACTACTCATGCATCCGAAGAAATACCAACTGATTCAGTTTCTGTTTCAAAAATGCTTCAAGATATTACTGGCCGGCCAACTCCGGTTACAGAAGCAGAAATTCTTTCTGCAGCTACCTTGTTAGATAGCATTGTTCACGCACACAATCCTGCTGAAATTGTAGCGAAAAATCTCGAACAAATAGATACTTTATTACCTGCCTTAATTGAATTAAATATTCGCCAGGCAAAAAATGATCGTCGTTTTGACCTTGTCAATATGCTCCAAGCTTTGAAAGAGAATATTGAGTCACTAAAAGTTGATCCCAATTTGGCGGTTGACCAAAATAATAGAGTAACAAATGACATTCAAATAACAACAAAAGTTGTTCTTAATAATGTTGTTTTCCTTGTCCCAGATTCAGAAAACAAATCAGAAAGAATACTAACTTTTCAGAGTGTCTTAGAAAATAACGGAACGAATGTCATTTTTGCAGACTTTGAACCAGATTTTAATAAATCAGATATTGATCTCGTCGTTTCTTTCAATGCTCATGTAAACCCCGCTATGATGGAAAAAATGGCAAGTTATTCTGCCCAACGCATCCCATTGGTTCTTGATTTAGATGATGATTTTGAATATATGCCTATCAATCACCCAGATTATACGACTGCAGGATTAGGTTCGCTTGAAAAATCAAGGTCTTATACTGCAGCAATGTTATTTGCCAACTTAATCACCGTACCTGGTGAATCAATGGCCGCACATATCAAAGAAACTGGTTACAACGTTGAAGTTGTTCCATTTGGATGGTCAAAGAAAAATGAACAGTGGCAGAAGTATAATGCTTTACGCACCAGTATAAATATTGGCCTTGTTGGAATTCAAGGGAATTTTGAAGATGTTCAAAAATATCGTCGAATAATTATTCGAATTCTACGAGAATATCCACAAACTCGACTAGTCGTTTGCGGCGATCCTGTAACTTATAAAATGTTTGAAAATATTTCAGAAAATCGCCGCGTTTTTCTCCCCCGCGTACCTGCTGAAGAAATGCCATACATATTAAATCAAATTGATGTTTTATTGGTCCCATTAAATTCAACGCCTTACCATCTTGTTTCAACAGATCGCTTGTTGGTTCAAGCATGTGTAAAAGGAATCCCCTGGATTGCATCACCAATGCCAGACTATATCCGATGGCAAGCAGGCGGTGTGACAGCAGAAAATCCTGATGAATGGCATAGTTACCTGCGTCAGTTTATTCAAGATCAAGAATTGCGAAAAACCCTTGGCCAGGCTGGAAAAAAACATGCATTGTTAAGGGAAGAAGTAATAATTGGTGAACAATGGTTTTCACTTATTAATAAAGTTGTGGCAAATTCAAAACAATAAATTACCTCTGGGAATATAAAGTGCATATAGTTTTTGTCTATACCAAAGCCACATTTTCAAATAGCAATAATTATGCGTGGCGAGGCATTTTGTTATTTAATACATTGCGAAGAATGGGCTTACATTCTGTTGAACTCATAAATTCTGTTGATTTTACCAACCGCACAAAAGAAGCTAATCTGGTTTGCATCAATTCCAATTTAATCGTTATTGAGGGTTCACCAGAAATTGATTTGTTAAGCACAACAAACCACTGGAAATCTCGTGGGAAAAAAGTTATAGTGGATATTCCCCTTCTATCTGAGACACAATGTCAATATTTATATCCTAAATCAGAAGGGCTTTTTTCCATTTCGCAAATATATTCAGATTATCAATCAAACGCAGGAAATGGACTCGATCAATCAGAAAAATTCAGATGGGGACTGCATTTAGCAGATTGCATTTTAGTTTCTTCATTAGTCCAACAAGAATTGTGGTCTGTGACAGCCCCTGTCAGGGTCATACCAGAATTTATTGATTACGATTCTTTAAGAGATAAAGTAAGAATCATGGACGAATCATTTATTATTGCCATTGCAATGAATTCCAATATGCCGGATGATTTTCTCGAGTCCGTTTTGACCAGGATTAATGAAAAATACCCAAAAACCAAATGGATAAATATTAGCTCTCCAAACTATAAGGTCAATTTACTGAATGAAATTAAACCAGTAGATTTACCTTCCGGAATTACAAGAAATTGGCCTGATTTCTTGCCAATAGTAGATCTAGGCTTTTTTTGGGATACTCAGCTTTTAAGAGGCGCGTTTTATAGAAACATATTAGAGTTCATGGGTCTCCATATTCCCTGGATATTAAATGATGAACGTGGTTACCAGAATTTATCAAAATATGGTTTAATCATCCATAATCACATGAATTGGTATGAAGTATTGGATAATGTAATTCAAAAATCTATGGTTCATCAAATTAAATCTGATGAAGGTTATTTATTTTCGATTAGTCAGAACAATGATGATCATATAAATGAAATTTTAACTACTTTTACTGAAATTCTTAAATCACCGTCATAAAGGATATTATGTCAAACGAAAAAGCCCAAAAAGAAGATCAAAGTCGAAGAGATCAGATCAATGAATCTATGAAACCACCTCAAATGGTTCAAATTCCTGCCGGTGAATTTTTAATGGGAACCAGTTCTCAACAAATAGCTGTCTTATTGGAAACTGAAAAATGGGCCGAGGAATGGGTTGAAGAAGATATGTTTCAAGTGGAGCAACCTCAACACAAAATTGACCTCCCACTATATGAAATTGGTCAATATCCTGTTTCAAACATTGAATATTATTCCTTTATTTACAATACCGGTCATCGAGTTCCAAAAAACTGGATTGGATTTCATTATGCAGATGGAGAAGCAAATTATCCAGTAGCGGGTGTTTCTAAATTGGATGCAATTGCGTATTGTGAATGGATTTCAAAAAATCTAAAAACCCAATACCGCTTGCCAAATGAAGCCGAGTGGGAAAAAGCAGCACGAGGTACTGAAGCCAGGATTTACCCATGGGGTGATTTCTTTGATCCTTGGCGATGCAATACGTTAGAAAGTGCTAAACGCGCTACTACACCAAATGGTTCCTATTCGCCAAGCGGCGATTCAGTCTACGGCATTGCAGATATGGCCGGAAATGTCTGGGAATGGACCAGTTCTTATTTGGTTCCTTATCCTTTTCAAGCTTCTCAAGAAAAGGATGCTATTACAAATAAATGTGTAGTTAGAGGTGGCGCATGGTATTATTCACACAAATTAGCTCGTTGTGCTGCTAGAGAGAATGTATTAGCAGATTACGCTTCGCCTGCTTTAGGTTTTCGTCTAGCCCGTTCGGTTTAACTTTAATATTGTTTATTTTCTGGAAGCAAAATAGTGAATTGGGTGCCCCTACCCAGTTCACTTTCGACCAAAATCCGCCCACCATGTGATTTTATAATTCTATGAACCACTGACAAACCCAATCCTGTTCCTTTTAATGGGCTTTTAGTTGTAAAAAATGGTTCAAATATTTTGCCAACCTGATTTTCTGGGATACCAGGTCCATTATCGCGTATAGTGATTGTGAACTCTCCATCTCTATATCGAGTACTAACAATAATATTTCCTTCACGCTCTCCAATTGCCTCAATTGCATTCATTATTATGTTTATCCACACACTTTGCATGTTTTCTTTACTAGCAACCAGCATCGGAAAACCTTCTCCGGGATCAAAATTTATAGTGACTGGATGGACTAATAATTCATGAGATAGCAGATTCAATGCATTTTGAATGGATTCATTGAGGTTTATAGGCAAGAATTCGTATAATTCTTTCCTCGCCAACCCAAGCAAATTTTTAACTACATTTCCAGCCCTCTGACCTGCTATCTCTATTCATTTCACT